>JACCDO010460925.1_pt1 | contig 13523 bp, 14 predicted proteins | sample 7446101 | NCBI WGS metagenome assembly JACCDO01 (sample SAMN15323440, study PRJNA562643) | freshwater metagenome | isolation source: river surface water | place: USA:Blue River Watershed | collected 2017-08-16
AGGCCTTGCTGAAACTCCTGCAGCTTTCGGCGTTTCATGGATTCGGCCAGCTGTTCTTTCACGGCCTCAAACTCGGGCGGTTTGGCAGTACGAGTGTCATCGAGGCGAATCACATGCCAACCGAACTGGGTCTGGACAGGCGTTTCGGTGAACTTGCCTTTTTCCAATGCGACCATCGCCTTGGAGAAGGGCTCGACAAATGAGCGGGCATCGGCCCAGTCCAGATCTCCGCCTTTGGTGGCCGATCCCGGATCCTTGGACTGCTTGGCCAGTTCCTCAAACTTACCGCCTTTTTTCAGCTTCTCAATGATGCCTTTGGCATCCTCTTCCTTGTCGACCAGAATGTGACGGGCGCGATATTCCTTACCGGAATCGCCCTTGATCAGCCGGTCGTATTCGGCGCGTACATCGGCATCACTGGTGCCGGACTTGGCCAATTGATCCTGCACTAGGGCATTGATCAGCACCTGCTGGCGGGCGTTATCGAGCTGGAACTTCACCTCCGCCTTGGCGGGGAGACCGCGACGCTCTGCTTCCTGAACAAGAATTTCACGATCGACCAGCTCCTGACGCACCAGCGCCTGGAGCTGGGGCGTATCTTGTTGGCCTTGTTTGATTAGTTCCTGAACAAACGCATCGGCCTTCGCGCGTGAGATGGGTTTACCGTTGACCACGGCAATGTTTTGGGCGGCCGCGAGACCGCCCATGGACACCAAGACCGCTGCTGTGGCGGTACGTAAAAACAGATTCATCATGACTCCGAAGGGTCGCGCGCGTCGATGGACAGGGCGTGGATGCGCGCGGGGATCCAATCGCTCAGGGGATCATACACAAGCCGGTGTCGGGCAAGCCGGTTTTTGCCGGCAAACGCCGAAGACACAATCGTGACGTGGAAGTGCCCCCCGCCTGCCTGGGCGCCGGCGTGGCCGTGGTGTTTGGCACTGTCATCGCGGACTTCAATGGCCTGGACGGGAAGGGCAGTCCGCAGGCGTTGTTCAATGTCGTGGGCAGACGGGGCAAGAAAACTCATCAGAGGGGGCTCCCAAGGCGCAGCGATCTGCGCCGTTTAAGGACGATGGTCGTCCTTTAAGACGTCGGGCATCTCGGCGGTGGCAAAGCGGTTCATCCAGACCGCCTGGGCCACGATGAACAGCACCATCAACCCGAGGGTTCCGAAAAACTTAAAGTTGACCCAGGCGTCGGTCGACATGGTCTGGGCAATCCACCAGTTTAAAAACGACAGCATGACAAAAAATAGGCCCCAGGCGGCGTTGAGCTTGGCCCAGGCGGCGTCGGGCATGGTGATCTTGGAGGCCATAAACTTTTTCATGAGCAATGTCCGATTCACCAGCTGCGGCCCGAGAAGCGCGACGGCAAACAGGCCATACAGGAGCGTGGGCTTTAGCTTGATGAACCGCTCATCGTGCAACAGCAAGGTTGCACCACCAAACACCACGATTAACACCAGTCCCACCCATTGCATGGTCTCAATCGGATGCCGGTTCAGTTTCATCCAACCCATGATGGCGAGTGTGGCCACGATGGCGGCACCGGTTGCCCAGAACAGATCCACCGCCTTGTAGACAATGAAAAACAAGATGATGGGCAGCCAATCGGCCAGTAGCTTGGTCATGGTGGACAGGATCGATGAGAAGTCAGTCGGGTTTGCGGAAAGATCGTATGGGTTAGTCCGATGGATCGGCGGCGTCAAACTGTAGTGATGCAGAGTTTACGCAATACCGCAGCCCCGTGGGTTGAGGGCCGTCATCGAACACGTGGCCCAAATGGGCGTCGCACTGACTGCACACAATCTCGGTTCGGATCATGAAATGGCTGGTATCGCGCTCCTCGCGGATGGCCGTCGGCGAGATCGCCTGCCAATAACTGGGCCAACCACAACCTGCATCAAACTTGGTGCGGCTGTCGAACAAGGGTTGACCACAGCAGATGCAGCGGTAGGACCCGCTGGCGAAATGATCCCAGTAGCGTCCCGTAAAGGGTGGCTCGGTCGCCTTTTTTCGGGTGACCGCATACTCGATGTCCGAGAGTTCTCGGCGATAGTCGGCGTCGGTTTTCTTCATGATGAACAGCTCACCGCAAGATGTTGTGCCCAGTCGGGCGGAGGGGCCGCGTACCGTGCGGCATCGGGATGCTCGTCGTAAGGGGACTGGAGAATACGGAACACCTGCTCAAATGGCTCGGTATTGCCGTCGTCACGCACCGCACGAATCACCTCTTCGGCGATCCAGTTGCGCAGCACATACTTCGGGTTAACCGTACGCATTTTCTTGAGACGTTGCGCCTGCGTTAGTCCGAGTGCGCGATCCGATTCGCTGACGGCCTCGTGATAACGATGCCACCAGTGCCCTGCCGCCGCACGATCGGCACACTGATCCAAAAAGTCCCGCTCATGTCCCGTGCAAAGACTGCGACATGTAAGGGTGTAGTCCATGCGATGGGTCTGCATTAAGGTATAGAAATCATCGAGTAAGGCATTCCAGCTCGCGGCATCCAAACCGCCGCATCCGAGCTTTGTCCGCAAAATGACGTCTACTGAGTCGGCATAGGTGCGTTTGTAGGTCTCGATGACCGGCGCAAACGGATCGGCATCCCCGATCAGTGGATGCAGTGCGGACAACAGGCGCGCTACATTCCAGAGCCCGACTTGGGGTTGGGCAGAGTAGCGATAGCGGCCGGCATGGTCCGAGTGATTGCAGATGTGATGGGCATCAAAGGCATCCATGAATCCGAACGGTCCATAGTCGATCGTCAGCCCCAGGATCGAGAAGTTATCGGTATTCATCACGCCGTGCATGAACCCTGCGCCCATCCATTGGGCCATCAGGTGCGCCGTGCGCTGCGCCACCATGTCGGCTACACTTACTGTCAGCGCCTTAATCGACGGATTGTCTGCCACGGTAGCGCCCGCGGTCAGGTGGTGCGCGACATGCCGTACAAGCCGCTCCAACAGATCCACCCGGCCCCGACTTGCAAAATATTCAAAGGTGCCAAACCGAACGAAGCTCGGGGCCAGTCGACAGACCACGGCCGCCTGCTCAACGGTTTCACGCAAAACGGGATCCGGTGACATGGTCAGACAGAGCGCCCGCGTCGTGGGAATACCCAATGCATGCATCGCTTCCGAACACAAGAACTCACGGATCGACGAGCGCAACACGGCTCGTCCATCCGCAAATCGTGCGTAAGGGGTTGGACCCGCGCCTTTGAGCTGCAACTCCCAGCCATGGAGTGCACCTAGATTTAAGGCGCGTCCGTCTCCCAACCGAGGCACAAACACCCCGAACTGATGTCCGGCGTAGACGGCCGCATAGGGTTGCACATGCGCGGGCGCTGCACGACCCGACATCAGGTCTAGCCATTGCGAATCCGCCACAAGATCCTGCACCTGCTGACCGATCAACGCGCATGCCGGTGATGACACGGCAAGCCATTGCGCCTGCGATAGCGGGCTGGGATCGCACGGGGTCACAAAGGGTTCACGAGGGTCGCTCTCTATGGCGGCGTATCCCGGGGTCCAGTGATCTTCGGTCGCGCGGTGAAGACGCACACGCGGCGCCATCCCCGGTGCAGGATGGGCGGACAAGGGCGGGAGCATCGGCGCCATCGGCCCAGTGCCTTGGCGTTGCGGATCCACGTAAGTGCTCTCGGGTGCGTTCATGACGCGTAATGGTAAGTCTTGGTATCGTTGACGTCATGGATAACCCGCTAAAACCTAGTTTTACTCCCTTCGTGGAGCATCTTGGCGTCGAACTGGTCCGCTTTGAGAAAGGGCAGTCCGAAATTAAGCTGGACTTACACGCTCACCATGAGAACGGACTGGCCGTGGCCCACGGTGGCGTGATCATGACCCTGTTGGATGTGGCGATGGCGCTGGCGGCAAAGTCCTCGGATCCGGATGGTCTGGGCGTGGTGACGGTGGAAATGAAGACCACATTTCTTCGGCCCGCAAAAGGAGAACTGCACGCGTTTGGATGGTGTGACCACTACTCTTCCACCATGGCATTTTGTCGGGCAGAACTTCGGGACACCCACGACCGTTTGCTGGCGCAGGCGATGGGCACGTTTAAACGCATGGCCGCGTTCAATCGTAAGAATCGATTAAAAAACGCTTCGTTACACGATTAATCGGTTCGCCTTGCGGGGACCAGGTGATCTCCGACATCTGAGCCTCGCGACCCCGCACCCGGATCTCCGTGCTGGATCGCGTGTGATAGTCGGGCCCCGTGATAAAGGGCGCCGAGAGTCTTTTTTCCCAGGCATAACCGATCCCCGTTTCGGGCAGGGCATGGTCCGCCGCACACTCCTGTGACTGCATCAGTCGGCCGATCGGCGATTCATGCGCAGCATCATCGAGCCACTCATCGTGCACCGACATCGCGTAGCGAAGCTGTTCGGTCTTTGGCCACGCTGTATTTAATTCAGCATTGGACAACACGTGCACGCCTGCCGTGAGTGACCGAACCTCTCGGCTTCGCCCGCCTAACCACCAGCACTCCACACCCGTGGGGCGTATCCAACCCACCAACAAATTAAATGGCGATGGATCGGTGAGTTGCGCAAGAGTGTGATTCAGGTAGTCCGCAGGCCGATGATCGCCTTGCAGAAATCGGCTCACCACCAGACCCCGTGATCCGTAAGGCACGGTGGTATCCCGCAGCCGGGGGTCGCGCACATTGGTCACGGCCGCAAAGCGACCGTCGCGCGTGATGCCGCACCAGGTGCCCTTAGACTTTAAGTCGCGCCCGGCGAGAACCGCATCGTCCCACCAGTGCAAAGCCTTGGTTGGGCGGTGCGCGAACTCATCACGATTGGCCGTAAGAAACAGTTGCCCTTGCGCATCAAAGCGCAGTCCGATCAGACACATCGGGATCGTTATTCCGTCGGGAATTCGTAGGGCAGCACGGCCTTGGAGAGCATTGGCCCCGCAGTCGAGAACAGGCAGAGCTCGCCGGCATCCCAGGCCGAAAGACTGCACTCGATCAGCAGGTGGATGGCGGGCTGGGCCTGCCCGTGCGCATTGAACATTGGCGCGGCGCTCACCACCATGCCGCACGGCTCCGAGGTCTGTGCCACTGACCAGATGTCGCGGCCGATGAGTTCATCGGGCGTGGCCACATCGGGAGGAAGCGCGGGCAGATCGACCCGAAATGTCCGGCGTTTCAGTTTTCCCAGATACTGACTACGGGCCACGACCTCCTGGCCGGGGTAGCAACCTTTGGTGAAGCTCACGCCGCCAACCACTTCGAAATTGATCATCTGCGGCACAAACGCCTCCACGGTCGCGCTCCAGACCCACGCTTGCGCATTCTGAATTTCTGAAAACTGCCAGGCGGACTCACTGAGCATGCCGACCCCGGATATCGTGGCCATGCCCGTGGCGATGGCCTCCTGGGTGCCCACCAACCAGGCGCGCGCGCCTAAGACTGGGCAGGCCGATTCGGCGATCAGCCATGCACTGCCATCCAGCGCGATCACGCCCGATCGATCATTTCCACTCAAGGCATCGCGGCCAGCGGCGGTCCACCGACCCCATAGCCCCATCACCTGCAAGGGCGTCGCGTTGTCCGAAAACGATACCTGTGATCGCAGCACGTACATCCGCAAACGTTTCAAGGTCTGCGCGACGAGCGCCGTGGGCATCAGGTGACCGACGCTGTGATCATCGATTCGCCACTGCAGCAGCGTGGCCAGTAAGCGGCCTTTCGGCGTGCAGTAGCCGGTGCGTTGCTGTTGGCCCACAGAAAGCTTGACCACATCATTGGTGAGCTGGCCTTGCAGGAACGTGGTCGCGTCGGTGCCGCCGACCGTGAATCCCTGAAAGCCGGCCAGATCGGCTGCAAACCGCGCAGAAAAAAAGGTGGGGATGTTCATTTCTTTAATATAGCGGGCATGGCGGACTCAAAACGACGCAGAACCCCCAAATCCCTCTCGCGCACAGGTCGATGGATGAGGACGGTATGGCTCGCCGTGGTCATGTTGGGGGCCACCGCAGCGCTGGCCCTGGGGTGGTTTATCTACGAGGGCAGTCGGCCCATTCTGAAAAGGGACCCGATTGAACTGCTCATTCCCTATGGCACCTCGGCCCGCGGCGTGGCCGCCATGATCCGCGATGCCGGCGTCGATATCCATGAGGGCATGTTTCTACTGCACGCCCGTTGGCTCGGCGTGCACAAGCACCTCAAAGCGGGGGTCTACGTGGTGGAGCCGGGTGTGACCAAGCGGCAGTTCATCGACCGCTTGGCGGGACGGGATGCGACCCACAGTGAAGTCCGTATCGTCGAAGGCTGGACGGTCAAGCAGATCGTCGATGCCATCGCCACAAACCCCGATCTTCGGTTCGATTTGGGCCGGGCGACCCATGGCGCCGCCCTGGCCGAGCTGATCGGCCTCGAGGCGAGTCACCCCGAGGGATGGATCTACCCCGATGCTTATTTTGTGAAAAAAGGCAGCAGTGCCTCAGAGCTCTTAAAACGGGCGGCCAGGTTTCAGCAACGGGTCGTGGCACAGGAGTGGGAAAAGCGCCGGGAAGGGCTGCCCTATCGGTCGGTGGCCGAAGCGCTTGTGGTGGCCTCGATCGTCGAAAAGGAGACCCAGTACCCCGGGGACCGCGAGCGGGTGGCCGCGGTGTTTGCCAATCGGATCCGGCTCGGGATGCCCCTTCAGGCCGATCCCACGGTGATTTATGGCCTTGGAGACGCCTTCAAGGGCGACATTACCCGGGCGCACCTGAGGAAAGACACGCCGTATAACACCTACACCCGTAAAACACTGCCGCCAACGCCGATTTCGAATCCGGGGGTGCGGGCCATTCGTGCGGTCATGAATCCGGCCGATTCCAACGCCTTGTATTTCGTGGCGAAAGGGGACGGCAGTTCTCACTTTTCCGATACCCTGGCCGAGCACAACAGCGCAGTGGATCGGTTCATACGACGCATTGCGGGGGCGGCCAAATGAAGGGGAAGTTCGTCGTTTTAGAGGGCATTGACGGGGCTGGAAAGAGCACCCATGTGGACTTCATTGCCCAGGCCATTGGCCGACACCACGGAGTGGAGGTGGTGGTCACCCGGGAGCCGGGCGGGACCCCGCTTGCCGAAAAACTCCGAGAGTTGGTCCTGCACGAGTCCATGGACGTGGAAACCGAGGTCTTACTGGTCACCGCCGCCCGACGGGATCATGTGCGCTCGGTCATCGTGCCTGCTCTGGCGGCCGGCCGTTGGGTCCTGTGCGATCGGTTTGTGGACTCCACCCGAGCCTATCAAGGGGGTGGGGGCGGGTTGGACCTGGAATGGATCGATAACCTGAGTCGCCACGCGGTGGCCGGCTGCTGGCCGGATCGGGTCTACCTGTTCGATGCACCGGCCGACCTTGCCGCTCGACGTCGTGGGGGGCGTGGACAGGCGGAAGACCGATTCGAGGCCCAGAACCTGGCCTATTTCGAGCGGGTGAGGCAGGTCTATTTGCATCAGCACCGGCCAGGCGCCCAGGCTATTTTCCGGGTGATTGACTCCGCACAGGATGTTTCACGGATTCAACAAATACTTTCGGAAGATATTATAACAATATGATTTGTAACGATTTTCCGTGGCATAAATCCTGGTGGAATACCGTGGTCAGCGGTTTGGATCGACGGCCGAGTGCGCTGCTCCTGGTGGGTCCAAAAGGAACCGCTAAAAACGAATTCGCCCGGGATCTGGCGGCGTCCTGGCTGTGCAACGCGCCATTGCCGGATCGGTCGGCCTGCGGACGGTGCGACTCCTGCCGCTGGATCTCGGGCGGATCCCATCCGGATTTTCGTTGGGTTCGGCCGGATGCCGAGCGCGAAGACGACGAATTGGAAGGGGAGGTGGCGGGCGCCGCAGAGACCGAGGGCGGGGCAGAGGAGGACACAAAAAAGAAATCCCAGCAGATTCGCATCGAGCAGATCCGTGGCCTATCAGGTTTTGCCAATGTGGGGTCTCACCGCGGTGGTCTGCGCGTGGTCCTGATCAGTCCGGCAAACCGAATGAACTACGAGGCGGCCAACGCGCTACTCAAAACCCTGGAGGAGCCACCGCCCGCGCTGGTCTTCATTCTGGTGGCCGACACCACACGGGGGATTCCGGCCACCATCGTCTCGCGCTGCCGACGGATCAATGTCGCGGTCGATGACATCACGCTGGCACGGGTGCACACCGAACAGTCGGAGGCGGCGCCCTGGCTGCTGCCCCTGCTCATGTCCGGCGACATCGATCCGATCAAGTGGGCCGAAAAAGCCGGTAAATCACCTCCGGGCGATGCGCTGGAGCTGATGATGCGCTGGATGAACGACGCGGCCCGAGTCCGCCTGGGACTCGCGCCCCGATCTTTTCCGGAACACGAACCGGCCCTTCGGGACCAGTCGCTGCGCATTCGATCAGCCCAGAACTGGTCGCAGACCCTTGCCGAATTGCAGAAAATCCGCGGGGTGGCGGAACATCCGTTAAATCCGAAGCTCTTTTATGAATCCATTTTCGATCGTTATCGCCGCGCGCTGGTGTAATTCGCCATGACCACCACCTTTATCGACTCCCATTGCCACCTGAACTACCCTGGGCTGGTGGAGGACACCGCCGGGGTCATTGCCCGCATGAAGGCGGCCGGTGTCCGTCAGGCGCTCAACATCTGCACCACGCTAGAGGAGTCCGAGCAGGTGATCGGCCTGGCGCGGCAGCACGACTTCCTCCTCGCCTCGGTGGGCGTGCATCCGGATAATCGGGGCATTGAAGAGCCGACGGTCGATCGACTGGTTACGCTTGCCCAGGATCCCAAGGTCGTGGCCATCGGCGAGACCGGGCTGGATTACTACCGTCGGGAGGGCGACGGCAAAGACGGCGATTTTGAGTGGCAGCGAGAACGGTTTCGCACGCACATCCGCGCCGCTAAGGCGCTGCGTAAGCCCCTGATTATCCACACCCGAGAGGCCGCCGAGGACACGCTGCGTCTGTTGAAAGAGGAGGGCGCCGCGGAGGTCGGAGGCGTCATGCACTGCTTTACCGAGTCGGTGGACGTGGCCAGGGCGGCCATCGCGATGAACTTTCTCATTTCGCTCTCCGGCATCGTCACGTTCAAAAACGCCAAGCAGGTGCACCAGGTGGCCATGGAGATCCCACTGGAGCATTTAATGATCGAGACCGATTCCCCGTTTTTAGCGCCGGTGCCACACCGTGGCAAGGTGAATGAACCCGCCTATGTGGTGCTGGTTGCCCAAAAGATTGCGGAGCTCAAGCAGCTTGACGTAGAGGAGGTCGCCGCCAAGACCGGTACGAATTTTGAGCGGTTTTCCTCCGGAGCCATGAGCCGTGTGGCCTGAGTCTGCCCGATGTGAGCCGAGCACGCCGCGTCATCGGTGGGTCAGACCGTGGCGCTGGCCGCACGGCGCGGCCGCCTGGGCCTTGGCCACCGTGCTGATGATGCCGGGCCTGGGGCAGGCCCGCGATGTCTTACAGGCCTTTGGGCTGGCCGTGCGCGCCAATGACGCAGGGTTTCTGGCCCGCATGCCGCAGCTCGGTCTCGATGAACGCACCCGGGATGATCTGCGCAACAACCTGCTGATGATCGCGATCCGTGACGATGGCGAGGCCATCGCGCTGGGCTTATTGCGTCAGAAGCGCTGGCAGACCAAGGAGGTCTTGAACTACGAGAACCAGCTCGGGGAGACGGCCCTGATGATCGCGGCGGTCAAGGGGTCTGCGGCGGTGGCGGAGCAGTTGCTCAAGCTGGGGGCGGAAGTGAACCGGGCAGGGTGGTCCGCCTTGCACTACGCAGCCACCTCCGGCCATGTCGGGGTTGTACGACTTCTGGGTGAGAAAAGCGCCTTTGTGGATGCCGCAAGTCCTAATGGCACCACACCCCTGATGATGGCGGCCCGGTTTAACCATCGGGACGCGGCGGGTGCCTTGCTGGAGCTCGGGGCGGATCCGACGCTCACCAATCAGGTCGGCCTCACCGCCCGTGACTACGCGATCGACAACGGTAACAAGGACCTTTCATTTTGGCTGGAGATGCAGGAAATATCATTTACAAACAAATACTTAAATAATTTATTAAAAGTAAATTCTAGTACGACGCTAGAAGAATTAGTGATCCAGTCAGGAGGGCAGGTCACCCTAAAACCATCGACAACAAATTCGCCCAAAGAGGTTGATGCTGCGGCGGGGGTCGAGGTGTTCCGCGGCATCGAATAGAGATGTTCTGAAAGGCGTAAAAACCGCTCAGCCTCAAGCGGAGTTCATTTGACACTGCGCACAAGCGATATGCAGAATGGACAAAAGAACACCTAAAGAGCGGGAGAAATGACGGGATGGATTCGATAGAAAATCCAAAAGTGGCTGTCGCGACATCAAAGGCCAAACGTAAAAACAAGAAAATGCCCAAGGGTCGTTCGGTACAAGCTACTCCACCCATCGACGTGGTGCCGGCGCAAGTATCCGGCGCTAGCAGCCGTTTTACAAATGTTGCAGCTGATGCTGCACCTTCACCTGCAACAAATTCCGTCACGGCACGGTCGTCAAGTCCCGAGGCTGCGATTCCACTCGTGCCCAATATTTCTGGAATCGCGGTGATCCCTGAAAAGATGCAAGCCATCCAAGATCAGTATCTGCAGGACCTGAGTAAGGTGCTGGTATCTAAAGATGAGATGGCGAAGATGGCGTCGCAGGACAAACGTTTTGCCACGCCGGCCTGGTTGGACTCGTACTTCTCAGGGATGGCCGCACTCTATGTCCTGAACTCCAAGACGCTCAATGCGATGACCGATGCGGTGCAGACCGACCCCAAGACATTGGCACGGTTGAAGTTCATGACCCAGCAATGGATCGATGCGGTCTCGCCGGCAAATTTCTTTGCGACCAATCCGGAAGTGCAGCAAAAAATGTTGGAGTCGCAGGGCGACAGTCTGCGATCCGGTATTGAGAATCTGGTACACGACATGCGCATTGGCCGCATTTCTCAGACCGATGAAAACGCCTTTGAGATTGGCAAGAACATCGCCGTGACCGCGGGTGATGTGGTCTTTCAAAATGAACTCTTCCAGCTGATTCAATATCGACCGACCACCGACAAGGTGGGCAGCGTGCCCATTCTGATGGTGCCGCCATCGATCAACAAGTTTTACATCATGGATCTGCAGCCGCAGAGTTCGTTTGTGAAGTTTGCAGTCGACCAGGGCAATACGGTTTTCCTGGTGTCATGGCGAAACGTCACCGACCCGGAAAGCACGCTCACGTGGGACGACTACATTGAACGCGGCATTTTGAAGGCCATTGATGTCACGTTGCAGGTGACCGGCCAACCCAAGACAAATATTTTGGGGTTCTGTGTCGGTGGCACCATGACCGCCACCGCCCTGGCCACCTTGGCCGCACGCCAGCAAGACAAGATCAATTCCTTTACCTTGATGACCACCCTGTTGGATTTCTCCGATACCGGGGTGCTAGATGTGTTCATCGATGAGCGGCATGTACAGATGCGTGAGCAGCAGTTGAGCAAGGGCGGCTTGTTAAAGGGCACGGAACTGGCGAGCACCTTTTCCTTCCTGCGCCCCAACGACCTGGTCTGGAACTACGTGGTGAACAACTACCTAAAAGGGGAAAAGCCGGTTCCGTTTGATCTCTTGTATTGGAACTCAGACAGCACCAATCTTCCTGGTCCGTTCTTCACCTGGTACCTGCGCAATATGTACCTGGAGAACAACCTGGTGAAAAAGAACAGACTTACGGTGGCCGGAGAAAAGATAGACCTGTCCTCCATCACCGTGCCCACCTATTCCATGGGCGCCCGTGAAGACCACATCGTGCCCTGGGAGTCGGCCTGGAAATCGCTCACGGCGCTTGGCGGCCCGAGGCGTTATGTGTTGGGGGCGAGCGGGCACATTGCCGGTTCGATCAATCCCGCCTCTAAAAACAAACGCAGTTATTGGGTCAATGAGGCCCAGGAGGGCGCATCGATTGGCGTATCGGCCCAGGAGTGGTTTGCCGGTGCCGCCGAAATGCCGGGCAGTTGGTGGAACGATTGGGCCAAGTGGTTACGACAGTACGCCGGAGCGGAGACGGATGCGCCCGCCATTCCGGGCAGTGACAAATACAAATCCATTGAGTCCGCACCCGGAAGTTATGTGAAGGTGCGACTATCCAAGGCATAAATAGAAAAAGCCTAACGAGACAAAACAGTATTCAAACCAGGAGGAAGACACCATGACACAGCGCGTTGCTTACGTTACCGGGGGGATGGGCGGCATCGGAACGTCCATTTGCCGTCAATTGCATGATGGCGGACATAAAGTCATTGCCGGATGTGGGCCCACACGGGATTTCAACAAGTGGCTGGCCGAGCAAAAGGCCGACGGATACACCTTCTATGCGTCGGTGGGCAACGTGAGCAGCTGGGAGTCGACGGTGGAAGCCTTTGAGAAGGTGCGGGCAGAGCATGGCAACCCCGACATTCTCGTGAATAACGCCGGCATTACCCGCGATGGCATGTTTCTGAAGATGACCCGTGCCGCATGGGACGAGGTGATCGATACCAATCTGAACAGCTTATTTAACGTGACCAAGCAGGTGGTCGAGGGCATGGTGGCCAAGGGCTGGGGCCGGATTGTGAACATTTCCTCGGTCAATGGCCAAAAAGGACAGTTCGGTCAGACCAACTACTCGACCGCAAAGGCCGGCATTCACGGCTTCACCATGGCATTGGCCCAAGAACTGGCCGCAAAAGGCGTGACCGTGAACACCGTGTCGCCGGGATACATCGGCACCGAGATGGTTCGGGCCATTAAGCCGGAGGTTCTGGAAAAGATCGTGGGCACCATCCCCGTGAAACGACTGGGCACACCGGATGAAATCGGATCGATCGTGCGTTGGATTTCGTCCGAGGAGGGCGGTTTTGCCACGGGCGCCGATTTCTCACTCAACGGTGGTCTGCACATGAGCTGATGATTCTGACGAGGATCATCCGTGATCCTTGTCGTGATCGTGTATGTTGTGAATAAGTGAATGATGATTTGGAATGACAGAAGGTGTACGGAAGGCCTATGACAGACAAAACCCCCCGATTGATCAAGAAGTATCCCAACCGTCGTCTCTATGACACCCAGACCAGCACGTACATCACGCTGGCCGATGTAAAACAGTTGGTGCTCTCCGGCGAACCGTTTGTGGTGAACGATGCCAAAACCGCAGACGACCTCACGCGCAGCATTTTGTTGCAGATCATTCTCGACGAGGAATCCAGCGGTGCGCCGATGTTCTCTGCCGACATGCTCTCGCAGGTCATCCGCACCTATGGCAATGCCATGCAGGGCATGATGGGCGAGTATCTGGAAAAGAACATGAGGGCCTTTGCGGAGATTCAGCAACAGTTCCAGGAACAGTCCCGAAAGATGGTCGAAGGAAAAGGCACGTTTCCATCGGCCGATGCCTGGGGGCAGTTTATGCAAAACCAGGCCCCCATGATGCAGAACCTGATGGGCAACTACATCGAGCAAAGCA
>JACCDO010891352.1_pt1 | contig 13523 bp, 7 predicted proteins | sample 7446101 | NCBI WGS metagenome assembly JACCDO01 (sample SAMN15323440, study PRJNA562643) | freshwater metagenome | isolation source: river surface water | place: USA:Blue River Watershed | collected 2017-08-16
AAATGGTACCGGTGGATTGGAAAGTTTTCCCGGAAATACTTTTAAATTAAGATTGACAGCGGCTGGTTAGGGAGGTGTTAAAACTGAAAATGGCCGAAATAAATTCACCCGATTCTTCAGATCTATAATCTAATTACTGAAATATGGTACCGATAATCGATACATTGCCGGTACCAAATCTGTTTCAGAACAGGAACCTGAAATAAAAAAACAGATACAGTCTGGAAATTTGGCGATATGGCTAAACCAGCCATTTCTCTCGATGACAAAACACTGCGCATCCAACTGCGGCAATTGGATATTGCGGACACCCTAGGCGCAACAAAAAGTGATACATTTGGCGATATATTGGCAAAAATAAGTGCGAATAAAAATTTGAAATGTATCAACTCGATGAAAGTAAAAAAGTGGCAGCCTCCCGATTATAGATATCCTATTATAATAGAGGACGAGCCAACTGAGCATCATAGTACTAAAATGCAGCAAGAAATTATAGAAAGTAAGCATAGATCGAATAATACAATTAGCAAGTATCGTGATCTAAATAAACCGGTAAAATTTGATACAGGATTTAGCTTACCCATGAAATTAAAAAAGCAAATATATCGCGATTGGCTACCTAAAGACACATCGGGTAAGCGTATATTCAATTTAGAGCGTGATCTCGCCAAGAATTGTGTTCCATGGAAGCCAGGTCCTGTAGATCGAGATTTTTGTGACCCAGGTTTCGAATGCTGTACAGATTCATTCCGCAATTCACTTCTGCATCATATGCATAGTACAGTTAAAAAAGTTGAAAATGAATATAAATCATTAAAAGGGGAAAGTACAGAAAAAGTAAGAAATTATAAAGCTAATGTCGGAGCTGCACTTTATCGCTTAAGTGACACAGAGAAAAAAGTAAGGAGTACTATTAATCAAGCAAAGTCATCTGCGAAATAAAATATTGGGTCATTAATTTTCATATGTCCGAATTATGGTAGTATTGTTATTACAAGCGTCATCGAGTTATTAATTGAAGGATGTCATCAAAGAGTTATAAATTATTATTAAGCACATATCATTAATGAAGTGTAAATATTGTATCATTTTGGTGTTGTAAATGTAATTAATTAGTCAAATGTAGTCAAACAAAAAAATGTTATTAATTAATCAAATAAACCACCTCCTGCTTTACTATTTTCTTCTAGGTATGCATTTAAATCTAACTTTGTAATATCAATATCAACCGATGGAATATCTGCCATGACAAAGGTATTTTTACTAGATTTTTCTTTAACAGTCATGGCTGCATTCGTTGTTGCAGCCTCTAATTTTGCCAACATGTCATTACTTTCCACTACGAAATCATCAGCAGTTGGAGAAGTGACAGGAACCTTGGTAGTAGTCGTTGTAACAGTCGTTTTTACTGTCTTTGTAGTTGTTGTCACTCCTTGTGCTATAGATTTCTTACCAAATGTTTCATAATCTAAATTATCTTCTTTTTCGAGTATTTTCCCTACTCCTAAACCTCCTAAGTCGTCATCGTCAGTCATACCAATAATATTAATTTTTGATATTGTTTTTGGCTTAGACGTAGGTAGCGTTGGAGATAATAACGATGATTGTGCTTGAGTAGGTAATGGTACATTCTTAGCAAATATGCCATGATCAGAAATATTTTGACTTGATGTTACTTCACTTAAAATATCTTTTGTATTATTTGTAGGAAATTCATTCGACCAAATATCTGCTTGTGTGAATACCGTCTCTGGTTCACTAATCTTTTTTTGTTTCAAATTAACTTTATTGCCATTAAGTGCAGTCAAACCTATTGTTGTAAAGTGAAGGTAAAAAAGGATTCAAGAAAAAGTAAAATAATAATACCTGTATCATCATCATCAAAAAGAGATTTTACGGTCGATTTTTGCTCTTGTTTTGCGGTTAAGCTCGATAGTAACGGATCATCGCTCATCGAGGCCTTTTCAACCAATCGTTAGATAACGAAGTGGTAGTTTTTCTCCTTTTAGGATCGCCAATTTCGAAATTAGGGATTTGGTGCTTCAAAATTTTACTCATGGTACGGTATTACTACTAAGCTAGTAACTAGGTCCTAGTTATTAGGTCCTAGTAATTTGGAACTACAATTTGGTAGACAGAATTTTTCATTCGACTGCGGAATATGTCAGATGACGAGAGAGATGATCAGAGTGACGATGAAGTGACGAACTCGTTCAAAAATGCATACGATAGATTAATTTTTTTGATTGATGCAAATATGTTCAACACCAAAGCATACAGTTTATATACATCCAGAAACTATCTTCTCGACAGTTTGAATGTAGTTTTAAAAGTGCTGAAATCAAAGATAATATCCGATGAGAAGTCTTCTCTTGGATTAATATTTTATGGTTCAAGAGTAAGCGATGCGAATGAAAAAAACCTGTACTCGTTTATACCACTAGAACCGCCTTCAGCATCAAATATTCGCAAATTACAGTCTTTGATAGAGAATATTGACGATTTCGAAAATGCTGTTGGAATTAACGACGACGAATTTGTTCCTCTACGAGAAGCGCTGTATTTTTGTTCTCATTCATTTTATAAGAAAAAATCAACTACAAAAAATATGGATTGCCATCGGATATGGATATTCACGAATAATGATAATCCTAAAATTAAAGAACTTACACGCACTATTCAAATGGCTAAAGATTGCCGAGAAAAAGATATTGAATTATCCTTGTGGTACATTGGAGAAAATTTCGATACTAGAAACTTATTTGAAAAATTACTTGTTGATGAAAACAATAGAGACGACTTACCTTATTATTTACAAAAAGGAAGTAATGCATCAGGATTTGAGACCTCCTTTGATATAATCAGACGTAAGGAAAAAAAGAAAAAGATTATTACTACGTTGCCAGTTACATTTTCTACTCATGCTGAAGATATCCCAAGTACACAATTTTCTGTCCAAGTATTTCATTTGTTCGATATTGCTAAAAAAGCCACCCCTATTAAAATTCATAGCGAGACAAATCTCCCAGTAAGAACTATTACAAAGTTACTTAATTCTAAGACTGGCACTACATTAAGCGATTCCCAAATATCACAGTATATTGCATTTGGAGGAAAGAAAGTTGACACCAGTAAAATAACTAAATCAAAAGAATCCCTCATGAATAATATTCCTAATAATATATCTCTAGACAATACCGACAAGCTCACAGCACCTTTTGTAAATACTCCAGTAATCAACATTTTATTTTTCACGGATAGTGTTGTTCAAGAAAGAATTAATAATATTGAAGTTTCATACTTCTTGTACCCTGATGATAAAGTTAAAGGATCATCTACAGTATTTAGTGCATTGCTATGTGAGTTATACCAAAAAAACTTAGTAGCGGTTGTGAAGTTTGTAAAGAATACGAACTCGATTGCAAAATTAGGTATCATTGTACCACAAATGGAAGAAATTGATGGAAATGAGTTACAATTGATGCCACCTGGATTTCATATGTTAATCGGTCCATTTCTTGACGACATCCGCGCAAATCCAAGTACCATCGATTTGCAATCATTGCAATTATTTGAAAATGAAACGTCCATCAAATTAACATCAGAATTCATAGATAATTTTACCTATGAAAATTCTTTTGATCATTTGACTAAAATTAATAATCCGGCTATTCAACAATTTTACAGTGCACTTCAAGCGATCGCTCTCGTCGAAAATCGAGTTGATTGGGATTCAAGCAAAGACACCATGAAACCATGCATTAAGTTTGAACAGGAATATAATTCAAGTAAACGAGACTTTTCAAGCTTTGATAATTACTGTGAATACTTGAAGCTGTCTATGGAAGAACCAATAAATGCGAAAAAAACAAAAGCTGACGTAATCGTAGATAAGTCGTGGACTAATTTAAATGACGAAGAGTTATCGAAGTTAACGAATGACCAATTAAAAGCAATTTGCCTAAGTTTAGGTGTTAAAACTACTGGTGTTAAAAACGTACTAGTAGAACGAATAACTTCAAATCGACATAAAATTGTGTAATAAACATTACAATTAATCTCATTTATATACTTATCTATCTACAAGTCAACATTAAATTATCCACATACTTATATGGACTAAGTTGATATCAACAGCCTACAATTTCGTTTGACGATTCATTGATTTCAAGTAAGTAGCGATTTCCTTTGAAACCTTTTCTTACTAGGGTTAGTCCCTAATACTGGAGGTTGGGGGGTTGCATTATTACAAAATGGTTTTATACTATTGTTAGCAGAATCTTGTACGTCAAATTCTATAATATTTTCAACTGATGTAAAGTTTGGAGTGCAATCAACAATTTCATCGTCATAAGTACTATTTTTTTCACCCAAATATTTTGGTGGTATATTTAACCTGCATTCTAGAGAATGATTGATTAAATTGAAAAATATATCCATCAAATCTTCAGGTTGCACCAATTGCAACAAAAGTAAACTTGATACTTGTTTTTCTTTTTTTCTACTCGCATATGACAGCCTTCTAGAACGAGAACGGTCTTCGAGCAATTGACGTTGATATTCCGCAAACTCAACATCTTCTTTTTTCTGTTTGATTTCTAAAATGTCCTTCAATGGATCAACACCATTACCAGTAATAAAATCTTTTACTTGATCTATTGAAAAAAACGGAATCGTCAAAGCTTGTTGTTTTATTAACGTATGAGAGATTGATATCTTCCGTTTACTAAATATGAGATTAAGTAATAATGATTTTTTCATATTGGGATCAAATACTATTTTTTGATTCGGAAATAATTTAGAAACTAAACTTAGTGTACTGACATTATTACGCAAAAATTTATGAAATTGACTAGTCTGTGATTCAACGATAACTCTTAGTTTATCACTACTCGTACATTTCCTATTCACAAAATTAATTTCTGCAGTGCTCATTTTATGTATGACGTCGTAACCTTTGCCACTTATAATAACATCAAATACTGGAATCAAATATTGTATTAGTCTATCAAAGACTAATGATAAGTAATGTATCCTCCACGCATTACTATTCAAGTGTTTCCTAATATGCCTTTGAAGTACCTTAATTTTTATAATGTACCCTTTTACAGCACTTTTAAATGTTTTACTTAAATGAGACAACCAATTAATTAAAACAGTACACGCATTGACTCTGGCTGTATATATTTCTTTGGCACCAAGCCTATTCTTTATTTCCTTAAGTTTTTGTAAAGCAAGTTCATTTCTCATCGCTAAAGTGCCCCTCTTATTTTTTTTAAATTTTTTATGTCTTTCATCGTAATACTTGAAATAATATCTTTGTATTATTAATGCAGCCTTCCACTGCTCTTTGTTCGTTTCTTTCAGCGTTCTTAATTTATTTATCTTAGTTTGAAAATGTGCAATAAATGAAAATATTCTAATCATTGTTAGAAATTGTTCAGTTCGCTTAATTGTCTTGTATGATTTATTCAACATATGCTTTTCAACTTTGCCACCTCTTTCTGCATCCTTTTTAATTTTTTCTATCAACTCGAGATGCAATTGCTCTTTTTCAATTTGTATTTCTTTTTTTCGCAATATCACTCGTTCTAACTTCTCTTCCATGTTTGGATAATGCTTATAACTATTCATGCCATTTAAATTTTTGACTATTTTTAATGATTTAAATTTATACGCTTTTACTTTTTGCAATAATCGTGAGTATGCAGTATCACTATTTCGATACGGCCCAAATAACGAATCTTCAATTTCTTTATCTCTGGGAGAAATTATTGTTACTCGCGGAGATATTGAATTCATTAAATTATTCCTTTTCATATCCTTACTATTAGTATTTTTAGAGTTATCTCGATTACATAGAAATTCAGTCCTTTTCTGTTCTCGCTCTAGTAACTCTTTATTAAACATTTGATTCTTCACCTTTTTCAAATAAAATGGCGTTGTCATCTCATCCGCTAGAAATATTTTAACTGCCTCTTTCTTGTCAGAATTTTCATCGTTTAACCATCGGACACATAGCGCAGGAATTTCCATTTCCTTAACCACAAAACAACAAAGGTATGATAAAAAATATTCGGATTTGTAGATCCAATGGGAAATATTCAAGACATATCAATCACCACTTCTGCCCTATTACCTCTAAGGAATAATAAAATCAGAAATAGGATTTTCGGAAACGAGAACGGAGTTGTAATTTATCGCAAACTGTTTTACCGCACCGGTATTAATTTCCGGCACCGGTATCGTGAAAACTATGAGTAGAATATGTGTTAGAGGCATTGTTTACGAAGCAATCAAAGCGAAAGTTTGATGTCCTACCGCTATACTCCAAGATCGGCACAAGACTGAAAAAACAGTGAACAGATTCTATTGTAGCAATAAGTAACTAAATACTCTAATTCGGAACTAATTCGGAACAATTAATCGGAGAATCTTATAATGATGCGCTAGATACGTTTTGGATGGCGTAATAAGTATGCGGTGATATACAGCTTTAAGGATACAGGTCAGTAGAATTTTATTTTTTACACTGAACTAACTAACAATATTTTAACCAGTCAGTACCATAAAATCAATTACCTAGTGGTGCTATTACATAGAATTCCATTCTTCTTTTGCTTATTGTACATACGGGTACACGTACGTGGGAGCCGGGCCGGTTCTAACCATTCTTCAAGTCTGGGATTTCCGATTTTAGCACGATAAGAATCATAGATGAGAATAGAATCGTACAGATCAAGATCCAACAATTTCGTGTGTATGCATATATAACCGCGCATCGCCGCGATATTGCGTATATTGATTTTGAATTATCAGTTTCATCACATTATTGTCTACGCTGCTAATTGGTACCTTGCTACAGACGCCTAGACTCGAATCGCGGATAGATGCTATTACTGTTGTTATTGGTATCGATATATTTTAATTGTAACTCCAGCTTAAAATGGGTCCCTAGTGTAAAGTTACTGACACCATTCAAGTCGGAGATGTATGCCGACTTACTAACAAATGATATAAAAACTATTGATTTAAATGGAAATAGCACTAACATTAAGCGTTTTAAGCAGTCAAAATATAATCCGGTAAAGAGATTATTAAAACCTTCAGAAAATAATGTGAATTTAGTGATAGGATTACGCAATTTAACACTGTCAGATAAATCTTTGAATAAAATACCCCGTACAGTTGAAATTAGTAATTTATTGAAAAAAATGATCAATATATCCAGGGTTGGCAATCCAGATAATGTTATAAAATATTTGCAGCAACTAGACAAATATTATTATAATAATTTTGATATATTTAGTAAGAAATCTACCATTTATCATTTAAAAGATTGGAATAGAATCATTAAAGAATTAGGAAATAGAGGCTATTTAGATCATTGTGATAAAATCTTAGAGTATATGATAAAATCGAAAATATCACCATCATTAATTACATATACAACTTTGATCGCAAAAGCTGCTACATGGCAAAATATTAACAAAGCTGAATTATATTTTAATCGTATGTTAGCAGATGATATAAAACCAGACATTCAAGTGTATAATAGCCTTATAAATGCGTATGCTAAATTGAAAGACAATTATAACGCATTTAAATTATTTGATAAAATCAAAACTTTAGAAATCAAGCCAAATCTAATAACATTTAATACACTTATAGATTTGTGCGCCCGAAATGCAAATAGTACTATGGCGGTGGAAATACTACAAATGATGCAAACAAAATATCAAATAATACCAGATGAATTTTCTTATACGTCAGTTGTTCATTCATATTGTCAAGAAGGAGAAATTACCAAAGCAGTAGAGTTTGTGGGCAATATGATTAATTTGGGAATAAATCCTGCTGACATAACTTATTCAGTGCTTTTATACGGATTAGGTAAATATGGGAATATAGATGCCGCATTTAACATTATAAAAAAGGTGAAACCAAATGTTATAATGATGTCATCATTAATTCATGCGTGTGGCTTGAATGACGAATTAGATTTAGCTCTACTGTTGTACAATGAAATGCTTAATTCTACCAATGTGATGACAAAACCCAATAGTATCACATGTTCGTCCTTGATTGATATGTTTTTAAAAGCTGGTAAAGTAGATATTGCATTTAAAATTATTCAAGATATGAAATTATTTGGCATTAAATTTAATGAAGTTACATATACTTCTATTATAACAGAACTGACTAGATTGAAGCAGTTGGATCAAATAGTAGAAATATTAAGCTTAAGAAACGATGAATCTATATTAACTGACGATGAAATTATTCTTGATATCGAAAGTATTGAAAAAGATACTATCGTGCGGGAGAATAGTATCAACATGTCGCCAATATTTCCTCAATCGGCAATAACCACGATAAATCGTGGTGTAGATAGCTATAAACCAGATCGATATAATATTGCATTAGATGAATACGAATGGAAAAAAAGTGCTGGAATACGTCCAAATGTAACTGATTATCATAATTTAATCGAATCAATATACAATTATACTTTAAATATAAATTTGTCTAAACAAGTTGTATATCAGACGAAACACATGAAATATGATGAATTATTTCGGCTCTACTTAGTATTTCAAGAAATGAGAGCATCGGGTATAAAGCCAGATACTGGAGTATTTAATACATTAATTAATGCATGCGCCGTTGCTGGTGATATCGAAAAAGCACTAGAAACTGTCCAAGTAATGCAGTCCGAGGGAATATCACCCGATGTAATAACATATACATCATTAATTAAAGCATGCGTAATAAATAATGGCGGATCTAGAGTAATTTCAATAGCAGAGGATCTATTTGAGACAATGCAACAAAGAACTAACCATTTTTCATCTTATGTTGAACCAAACGAATTAACATATTTGCATTTAATGACTGCTCATTTGCAAAATAAAGAGAAAATAAACACAAAACGGATATGGGAACTTTATGACGATATTAATAGAATTAATCTTAAATTATTTGGTATACAGATATATCGATGCTGTATCCGTGCTGCTTATTATGATCAAAATGCAAATAAAGCTATAGACATCTTAAACGCTATTCGAGCAAATAGTATGTGCAAATATGACAATTATTGCTGGTCATTAGCAGCAAATATATGTTCATTGAAAAATATGAAAGCTGAAGAAAGAGTAGTAAGAGATGAAATGTTTTTTATCGAGAACAAAAAATGATTCATTTTCGTCTTTTTTTTGATACTCTTTTAATCAAAATTTGTTGCAACGTGTTATCACTTTCAGAAGTGACAACAATACCGTAATTTAAAAATGAGTCAATGCTTTTCTTTGAGGTTTCAGTTAATTTGAATAAATGCAGTATCTTAGCCGCGCTCAAATTTTTGTTCTGTATAGCTTCTTGCGTAAGTAGTATTTCTACTCGCGACAATTCGATATCATTAACAACTTCAAATAAATATGAAAGTAATGACGATATTCCATCTTCATCTACGTGTGCATACACTAAGGGATTGTTGGTACATATGTGAAGTATTATTTTCGTAAATACGGAAGAGTCATAGTTAAGAATTCTACTGAGAAGTAATTTTGCCATAACTTCCACTTCGGAATGTTTGCATTTTTTTAATATTGGTAGACTAATGGCCAAAACATAGTCGCTAGTTTTATTGCTACGAATATTTTCATCTATTATGTATGAGTATAAAAGCTTCATCAAATACACAGCTAATATTTTGCAAGTTTTTGATGATGACATAATGCTGTTGTATAGAGAAATGATAGTTATGTCAGATTTATGCATTTCAAATAATATGGACCACGATTGCAAAACTTGTAAATGAAGATACACTATTTCATCTTTCTCGATATTACTTACCAGTGTATGCTGTAGCCAAGTTGTCATCGAATCACGAAATGAAGTTGAATTTTTCATATATTCAACCACACAGAGGTATGCTGCCACTCTAATGTTTACAGTAAAATCGTTACTTTTTACTAGTGCTTCGAAGAATTTCCAATACTTGTGATATATGCTATTAGCTGCTACCAACTCTTCAAGTTGTACGACTATATTCTGATTTATTTCGTTTTTGGTATCTTGCTGTGTTGTGTAATTTGTCATGGTTGAATACAAAATTTCATTGCTAACAGCATTTTTCACCATATAGGATTTGATTATCATTTTGCTATTGGCTCGTATTACTTGTTTAAATATGTGAATAAATCGTGCAAGTTCAATATCACCATTATTACAGTAGCAATTATCTAAGAATATTGGTATTTGATGTAAAATTTTTGATAAAAGCATTGTATATTTGCACGAAAACGATAAGCTGACAATGCACGGCATTATTAAAAGGTTTTTCATGAGTAGTGGAACGTATCTTATAATGATATCAATATCGATAGGATTCAATTTTATTCCATTTTCAACTATTTTAAACCAAGATACAATAATCAATGACAAATATATAGTAGCATCTGATAGTATAGATTCACAAATGGATTGTAGAAATTTGGAAAACAAATCCGCGAATTGTTTTGATAAAGTTAGACTCAACTTATTATTTCCCACCAAAGCACTAGTACATAATGATAAAGCGATCAAGTTTATAAGTTTATTAGCGGTGATATTGTTACATTTTGTTTCATTATACGCAATTTGCATCGAATATTCTTGTATTATGTTAACATCCAAGGTTTCAATAATTTTCTGCATACGTATATACAGCGGAGTCTTAAATATAGGAAGTAACCAAACCAGACTACTTTTTAATATTTGATCAATATAGGATGTAACTATTGATGACGATTGATTTAAGATGTAATTGAAATCAAAGATTGCATCATTAGGACTAACGAGTCTCACATCTTTTTTGTTCAATATCAACACAGGATCCACAACTAAGTGATTACTGTGAAGTATCATTTCCATCACAACTGCAACCCTAGGATTAGCACTAACCTGATGTTCATCATTCCAAAGTGACAATAATTTTGATAAGATATACTTATTGAATATAATGATGAATTGTTTTTCATAATTTTTTGATTCAATGTTTACAAGCCGAGTATCATTGCTGCTAGAAAGAGAAGGATTTATTTCAATTTCTGAAACCAAAATATTGATCACATCACTGTAACTTGTACCTGTTTTAAATTGTCGATTAAATAAATTACTTTGAGCTATAGATTTTATAAGCATTAAGCATTTTTCAAATGACATTTTATTAGATGTTGTGACAAATCTAGATATACAAATGATTACAGGACAAATTAAATGATAATGCGATTCATCCAACACAAATTGTAACAATATTTTTACTGAGGTCAAAGATAAATTTAAATCTTTTTCTTCTAAACTAATAAGCATCAATAAATCTATTACTGTCAGTGTACCAGAAAATACTAAATTAACCATCCGAGTATGTAAAAGAAAATCTAAAAGAGATAACACAATTTTTCTTGTTCCAAATTTTTGAATATTAGAATAATGAAAGCACCATCCTATAATTTCATTCCAGACAAGCAGAGGTAATAATGCATTATTTAATGCAGCATACTCGATAAATTCAAGAATTACATACGAGGAAATATAAAAATTTAATACCAAACCATTTTTATCAATATTTGTTGCGACTATCATAATCGCTAGCATTTGACTTAATGAATTATCACCGCATAACTGGGACATTACTATCTTCGCTTGCTTCAACGTTGAACATGCTCGCAATTCTCTAATTGCTGCCATTTCCTGCATTTTCTGTGAGATTATTCCTATTTTTTTAAATATTTATTTTCTCATAGTGTAAGTGTACCGGTTTCCCTGTCACTGTCTATGACAGTCTGTCAAAAGGACCTTATCATAAGGCGATCAGTGATACAGTGGATCAGTGAAATCAGCGAAATCAGTGAAATCAGTGATAATTACTGAGTTATATCATACAGTGATTCATACTGGATACAACTGTATAATAATAGTCTGTATTATCTACTGACTGATTTATAGAGTGCAGGTACAGGAAACAATGGATTTAACAGTCCGGGTTAGAACTAATCTTGGACAATATCGGGTCAGCGTAATCTCAACAGAGGTATCTTTAAATGAAGTTAAACAAAAAGTAGAGCGTGAAAACAACATAAAAATTATCACAAATTTTTCTCTCACTCCATCAGGCGAAGAAATGATAGACGAAACATTCAAACCTCAAAATGGAGATATATTGTACTGTCGTGTTGAAAAAAGTAGTAATATCATTAATAATTCTAATAATGAATTGAAAGATTCAAAAATTTTAATAAAAAATGGTGAAATAGTCCAAGTAACAGAATCAAGAAAAACTAAATCCTCATCCTCATCATCAGTTAAACCGAAGAAAATAAGAGCGATTAAAGAAACAAACACGACAGAAGATATTGCGAACGATTTGTTAAGTGCTATTGAAGGAGATAATGATAAAAAATCTAGAATTCTACGAAAGTGCTTTGATGAAGCGTTAATAAAACAATACGACGAAACTCAAGCAATTTTTCGGTTAGATGCTGGTTTGAGCAACTCCTATGAAATGAAAAAGTCAAATAATCATCGTTTATTTGGTTTATTAGAATCGTTTACAATGACAATAAATTATCATGGCGATAAAAAGTCTAGTGAATACACAGATGTTGTAGATTTAATACCTTTACCGTTATTAAAAGAATGTATAAAAGCTGGATATGATGCAAACAAGGAAGATCACGACAAAGAAGTTTTGAAACCAATAAATATATCGAAGATTTCACCTCGCATTTTTTGGAGTGTTATCCATTTATACACAAGTAATCAACCCTTTATCCAAGCATATAAAGATATATTCCCCGATATGAACGACTTTTCATTTTTAAATGATAGAAAGTTAATATTAACAGAAAAAGCATTGGAAAATAAAAGACAGCTAGAAGAGAAACAATTCAAAAAAGCTCAGAAACAAGAAAAAAATTTTTTTAAACAAGCACAATAAGTTGAAACAAGGATATAATTATTCTAAAATGTAAAAAATGTAACTAAATTACGTAGCTTACTCTTATTAAATGTTTGATTGACGACAAATTCGGCATATTACCTCTTATTTTTATCATGTCTCAAAAAATTGTGGTGGTTATTCTTACATTGGCCGCCCTGATGTCGCCGATACTGGATGTCCAATCTGAGTGACTAAATTACAAGTGACAAACTCTACGTGGCCTTTCCAGGTGATATGGCAGTTTCTCCTGACCGACATCTCATATACTTTCCTCTACTTGACGTGTTCTCCCCCTAGATCTTCTTGCCCAACAGGGTCGGGAGTACCGGTTGCACATCGCAATGCTCGCATCGTCTGTCTCTCTCAAAGAGTGTCACTGGGACACTGACTGATCGTCATATCAACTGGGTTTGAACCTGTCTACAGTTTTGACAAGTATCGTTAAAGTGAAGAGCCTGGGAAATTCCTTATTTTTTACCAAGAAATAATTTTTTTAAACTGATCCACCGAGTTGCTCTGAGAAGCAGGTGAGGCAACT
>JACCDO011384120.1_pt1 | contig 13523 bp, 11 predicted proteins | sample 7446101 | NCBI WGS metagenome assembly JACCDO01 (sample SAMN15323440, study PRJNA562643) | freshwater metagenome | isolation source: river surface water | place: USA:Blue River Watershed | collected 2017-08-16
CCGTTATTTGGATTGATAGCTATGTAATATTCCCAATTAGTTACGATACCATCTCCATCTGTATCAGCTAATTCTTCAAATCCATCCAACCACGGTAAGCTTGCAGGTAATGCAGGATCGCTAGCATCGTGACCTGTACAAGTATAAGCTTCGGGCCAATACGCATTCTCATTTTCTTCTAATGAAAAATATGAAAATGAATACCACGTTTCTTGTGAACCGTCAATTGTAGGCCATCTATAAATTGGAGTGCCTCCATAGTCCACGTAGGCGTCCACACGTTTCGCCGCCAAGAGCCTTTCGATAGTTGGATGTATAACCCAAAATAATATATCTATTGGCGAAGACGACTCTAGCATTTCACCTTCTACTGACGACATTGTGCTCAACATATACACCATATCAATTATAAACTCTTCAGGGAATATCTTGTTAAACACTTGTTGACTATGACCGGACAAAATACAATCGTATACATTTTCCCAATCGGTAGTGCCATTTACTAGAGATTCTACTTGGCATTTGCATTCTTCTGTTTCATCGCAATTTTCCGGACAAACTAATAAATTAGGAGTGCCATCTCTAGAACACATATGAGACCGCCATAATGATTTATATACGTGGAAATATTCGCCCATCACCATATTTTCTAACATTGTTCGTCTAGCTCCTTTGGTTCCCCATTCCCATTCATCCATACTATAACCGTGTGACATTATTTCGTCGGCTGTCATTTCTGCGTCCAATAAATCGGACCAGGTATCTGTAAAATTTTTATATGTTTCTATACATTCGCCGCCCATTCCACCCAAATGTACGTGAACTGTTCCGTGGCCATCATTTGGCGATAATATTTGGAAATCTGTCAATGATGTAACATTTATGATATCAAAATGTGTCTGACAACTAGGGATTCGCTTATTTTTTGGTTCTACGCCACAAACATCAAACAAATGCCTTACTGCGTATTCGTCATTATTGTTATTCCAATAAGATCTGATATATCCATATGAATTTGGAGAAACGATAGATGTATTTGTTACCTTGGGCATTTTTGCATAAGCAAATTTAGAATCTTGGACGTGACCATTTTCATCAGTACTACCAAACCATTTATCGGTTAAAAAAGGTGTTATTTCTAAAAAATAAGAAGGTGTTTCATCTGCGTCTTTAATTTGTTGACCTTCTATAGTAAAATCCCAATAAGGTAAAGTAACGGATGGATCTACCGCTCTTAAGGCGGCTTCAAACGTTTGGGTAATGGCAAAATGATGTGTAAAAAAACCACTACCTTCGTGAAATTGGTCGCATTTAATATCATTGGAAGCTAACGCGTGTTCTTCTACTAATTCATCAATTCCTGTAAATTTTTCGCCATATTTTGCGCGACCTTCGCTGGAAGTATATTTCCATATTTTAGATGCAGCGTGTAAAAATTTATGACGGTCATCATTGGTTAATGTGCGTAATTCGCGTTTAACATATTTTACAATAATAGGAATGGTTGCCGTTATTATAGTATCATTATTTGAATTCAGACCGTTTAAATAAATATAGTACTCGCCTGGAGCAGTAAATATTTTTTCTATAGAATTACCCCATTTTTCGTCAGTACTATCTTCTTGTGTCCATTTCCAATAAATATTATCATTTATACCAACTGCATCAGTATCAATGGAAATAGTAGTAGTTTTATATGGTTCTGCTAAATACTTGTTAGTTAACCATTCGTAATTGGCACCACTATATACGCCATACTCGTTGGATACTATTACACTTATGTCGTCATATAATGTAGTGGTAAATGAAAAATCATCTTTCGTAGTTTCACTTTTAGTAATACTTTGTTCTATCTCGTATTTTCTATGTATTGTATAAATTGTACCTGAAACTGTCAAGAAAAATAAGATGCATACAAAAGTAGCAAAATATTTCATTTTAAAAAAATATTCGTGGTAGTTTTCATTTTCCATATAAGGTAATGTTTCTTCACCGGAGGCAAAAAGATCATTCTCATCAATAGACTTATTATAAATTCTATTTACCTCTTTAGAAAGTCTCTTTGTTTCCTCTTCTTCATCAATCATCCAATAATCAGGTGCAGCTTTATATCTTCGAAAAGTAGTCATATTATTTACTTATATACCTGTAACAAAATATTTTTATATGTATTCAATATATATTGAATATGTATTCAATATGTATTCAATATGTAAAAAAATTGAACTGACTTTTCAATACAGACCAATAACACAACAATAAAATGCAAACAAGAAGTCAAACTAGAAAACTCCTTACAACCCAAAGACCTCTTTCTGTAAAAACATATTCTCCTAATCCGAATCATCTAGGTAAATCAGAAGTGTATATTAATTTTGATGAAGCCAGTGCCGCTTGGAAGGCGAACAAAAAAAGTATTGGTAATGGTTCATACAAATATATTTGTTGTGTAGACAAAAACGGCAAAAAATGTGGCATAAAATGTCTAATGGGAGAAATGTATTGTAGAACCCATTATAAAAAATTTATTAACCCAATTCACAAATAGACATACGAAGGTTCGTCAATATATAATTTAATTTTTTGTTACTTGGTACAGAACCTGTAGGTTTTGTCCTAGTAGTTTCTCCTCGAGTAGTTCCCTTTTTTTGCATAGTATAAAAAAAGTTTTCCGCGTCATCAACGCCTTTTAAAAAGCCTGTAGTTTTATAATTTTGTGCAATAAAGTTACAAAATTCTTTTTGGTTGGACAAAGTCTTTTTAAATTGTAAGAGAGAAAAATTGTTACTGTTACACCAAGCTAAAAAACCCTGATAATTATTAATTAATATTGTTTTTATAACATAATATGATAATACGTTAGTTTTTTCTTTGTATAAATTCTCTCTAAGTATGCGACTAGCTTTTGTTTTAGAATATAAATTCTTGTAGGACAACCCCATAAAATCAAGTGTTTTAACCATTTGGAAGAAACTATATGTTATCTCAAAGTTAATTAAAAACTCCGAATGGCTCAGAAACTCATCTATATTCGTTTTATCCTTTAATGAAAAAAAGCTACAGAACAGAGCATTCATTATTTCGGCCCAAAATTCCGTGTACGATTCATAGAGATTTACATAAGATTTCACATTAAAAATATCCAATATGCAACGATGAATGTCAGTGTTATTCATATCTGAAAAATCCAAGGCAAAATTATGGAAGGTTTCGTGAATAAAAACCTTGAACCATTCTTCTTTTCTAAATACTACTATTTCAGAATCTTTTGGACAAGTAGTAGTAAAAGCGGTATTTACATTTACTTCGTCTAATATAAAAATGTTTGAACTAGGTAATTTCTTCTCCAATGACGTAAAATAAAAATAAATAACGAGATTATTAGCGCATTGTTTAGAAGCGTATTGATTTAATATATATAACCACATTATAATGGCGTCAATGTGCTTAGTAAAATCCTCTAATTTTAGATCCACATTGTCTTCTTCTATTATAAAATGTACTTTTACAGTTCGTTCAAAGAGAGAAAAACTATAGATTACTTCCGACATAGTCAATTCATCAATATGTTTTCTTACTATTTCCGGAAAACTTTTAGAATTAAAATTTTGTGGTTTAGAAATTTGGCTGGCTGTTAAAATTTTTTTACTACTAACAGTGAAGTAATTTCCCTTTTGTTTAAGCGAATTTAAAAAATTGTATGCGTCAAAAATATCATCGTATAATCCAGTGATTATGTTTTCTGTTTGTTTTGTTTGTGGTTTAATATTTATATGCTTATTTTTTGTAAAAAATGTCATCAACTCTTTACTATTTTTGGATAGTTTCATTCTTATTATAACACTGTATTTATTTTTTAATATTTTTTAGTAATTTTATTAATTTCTTAATATAATATATTGTAATATATTTTAATGTCAACCAAAAAAAATAAAAACTCTAATAAAAATAAATCAAATAAAAATACAAAATCAAATACTAATCCATACTATTTTTATAACCAAAATTTTACAGACACAAAATTAATACCTTCGACGGCAATAACTACTTATATGAAAAACAATTTTCACGATTTTAGAACTGTATATGATAAGCTTAATATGGAAACAGAACGCCATAAATTTACTGACCCAAACACCTACTTTAATTTTGATAAAATGAAAAGAACCGAAAAAAGACAATTTGAATATGAATCTGCAATAGAAAGAAACCCTAATATGTCATTAAATGAGTTAATTGCACATTCCTTTTTTGTAGGTTCACCTTCTATTTTTACAGATAATAATAATACCTACTTAAAAAACCTAAAATTTCAAATGGGTAAAGATATTAGACGCGCAAATAGAAATATAAATGGTATACATTATGATGAAGCATATAGAGCTGAATATTTCGATATGGATAAAAATAACTATATAGTGACTGATATTTTTTATAAATTATTAATATCCTTTTTTCAAGCAAATGGTGGTAAAATAGATTATGATGAAATTAATAAATATTGTTTATTATCGTGTCAAAATATGTTTAATTTTATAGGCCAAATAGTAATCTTGCAAGTTAAAGATATAATTTATCCGGAAGATAATGCGCAACTAGGACCAAATAGAAGTGAACATATTATTATAAAACCAAATAACAAAACCATGACTTTTAGTTTTAAAACAGAACTCATTATATCTAGAGATAGAGAAAACGGACAATTTATGGATCCCGAATATCCGTGTGGTAATTTGGAATATAATTTATTATTAGATTTAACAAATAATACTTATAAATTTACAAAATTTAAACTAGATTATCAATTAGATAAATGTGGCCCGTCTCTAGATACATCTTATATGGATACAAATAGTATATCTAATGACGGTACCTCCAATGATGATAGTGCTATTGATTTAAAATATGCTATTCCTGTAGCACTAGGGGTTGGCACATTAAGCGCATTACCATTTATATTAGGCGGAAAAAAGAAAACCCGCAAAAGAAAATCACGTAATCGCAAAAAAATTACAAAAAACAAACAAAAATCAACTGTAAAAAGAAAATAATAACAACATTTTTATATGGATAACACAATAATTATTGTTTTAGCAATTATTCTTTTAATTTTGATAGTTATAAACAATGTAACTATAGTACATCCGCCAAATGGTCCTGCAAAGTGTTCGCAAACTATTTTTGGATGCTGTCCGGATGGCGTAAATTCTAAAATAAATTTTTACGGAACAAATTGTCCCGCTTATAATCCAGGCCCAGGTTATCTACCTCCGCCTCCACAACCAGTACCGCCAAAGCCACATCCGATCTATCCATATCCACAACCTCAGCCACAACCTCAGCCACAGCCACAGCCTCAACCACAACCACAGCCACAACCACAACCACAGCCACAGCCATATCAGAAAATAATAGGTGGTTGTGCAGGAACACGTTACGGATGTTGCCCCGATAATTACACCGCAAAATTCGACGCCGAGGGCAGTAATTGCCAACCATATTAAATAATATATTTGTTGAGAATACCATTTTGTATGATTTTTATAAAAAATTGATTATACAAATTGGTCATTTTATATGTGTAAAAGCATAAAAATATTAATAAAATGAGTAATCAACGACAATTAACAAATGAGACCACCGTATTTTCAAACCAAACCTTAAATAAAAATTTCAACCACAAAAAATGCAATCAATATAAAAAAATCAATTTTAATCGAATAGTCTCAGCAATTCTTATTCCGAGTATTAAAGATATGGATACCGAATTACGTTCTCAATTATGGTGGGATAAAATCGATTATATTGCTTTTTGTAATTCTGCAAATAATGAAATTAATAAGTTTTTAAAAATACACGCTGGATTAACCCGCAAGGACGCTGTAAGATTATTGTATGACCATTCTATTATTTTCTACGATGAGCATATTATGAACGATACCGATATAAAAATTTTATAAAAATTACACGGATTTATTTTGTATTATTTGTATTATTTTTATTTTTTGTGTAGGTAAATTTATACTACTTTTATCGTACACTTATCTTTATTATAATTATACACGATGCATTTATCATAATTATAATATTCTAATAATTCTTCTTCGTGCGGTATACGTTGACCCTGGTATAATTCCACAATATCAAACAAAGGCGCTATATATGGTAACGAAATATTTGGCTCACTTTTCGAAATCATTTTTGACACATAGGTTTCTACACCGTCTACTTTATTTTTGAAAAACTCGCTGGTTCCATTTATTGTCTTGTCGGCATATTTATTACAACTATCATAAGCAACAGCTGTAACAAATACCAGTTTTTCATTCTCGCCATTTAATAATATTTTATTGAAATATTCATTTAAATATTGTGAATGCACATTATCTAAAATTTTATCGGTAGGAGTGATATATGGACTATATAAATTGTTATAATCAGGTATCAAATTTTTAGTAAATATTAGGAAACAAATTAGACGATGTAGCATTTTCAAATCTCTGTTATAATTTTTATACTAATCATATAAATATTATAATAAATTCAATTTTATTTTATCCTATAAACCTCTCTCTATTCATCACGTCTAATTTTATCGCGAACCATCATAATCTCGTCACAAACCTCCGGATCTGAACCTTTTATAAAATGGGTTAGTTTGGCATCATTTGTCGCCAACAGCATTTTTTTTAGATCTTCGTTTTGACTAAATTTGGCATATTGTGCTGCATATAATTCTTTCTTTTGCCTACTAGAAAAATCCGCATCAATAGTTACTTCTATAGGCCGTAATAATTCGCCTTTGTATTTTCCACTTTTACTTCCTGCCGCTTTAGCCATTGCAGGATCTTTTGAGAGGTCTGTTCCGGAATCAAGAGAGAAACTCAAATAAAAATTAGGATGACCAACTTTAAACTTCGACCCTTGAAGATAATGTTCAACAGACGTCCAATGATGGTTATCGAGGGTAAATGGCTTTTCCTGTACCCAAAAATTGGATAATTTTTTTCGCCATTGTGGGATTACGGCTAACTGTAAATATTCATCTCTTCTGTCATCCGGTATTTTCTCTCCATTACCTTTCCCTGGAAAAGGTTTGCCTACTGATTTTGAGTAAAACTGTAATACAATGTCATCATTATATAATCCTCTTACTTTACTTTCACTAATATCTTCATATACCGTGTCTTTTATTACATTTTTACTATGACTGGCTTTAAATTTTTGGAAATCAGGAATAATAGCAAAAGGACCCGCGTTTTTTTCCATACATTTTTCAACAATTTTTTGTTTGATATCATATGGTATTTCAGTGAACTTAAAAATATTTTTTTTCTTGTAGCCAATTAGCTTGTAATGATTACCCAAATGTTCTACTATAATATAAAATTCCGGCGTAAAACGTCCGCGTTGTGATAATATAGCATCATTCAAGTGTCCACACTGTAATACATTTTTGGTATCCCCTGCTTTATACATTTCACTAGACATAATAATAAATTTAATATTTAGTATTCGCTCTAATGTGGATATGGCCCAGGTATCTGCCCAAAACTCACATTTACGAATTTTACTTTTAAAGGCATCAAGAGTTTCTATGCCCTTCATAAATTTATATTCTTTTAGTATTTCAGCCGATACTCTTTTCTCTTCTACTAGCCGGTCGTGTTCTGCTTTAACATTTTTTGCTTCATTTGAAATCATTTTTTGCTCATTTCTATCAATAACTTCCGTAAAACGTTGTTTCAATAAAAGATATTCGGCTTCTAATTCCTTTATTCTATTGGTATCTTTTATAAGTCCAGCGGTATACATATCATATTGCTCCTTATAATTTAAAAATATTTCATTGGTTGCTTCATTAGACAATTTCTTTCTGAGTTTATTTACGGACGTTTGTTGAGCAATACTAGAAAATGCATCGCGAATAGTTGCAAATAAACAATCTCCGCCTCCTTCATTATCTATAATAGAATAATTTTTGTTTTTCATATATTTTTCTACCCAAGTATCACTAGGTGTTTCGTGGTATTTCTCTCTAATATCTTTCGCCTGTTTTTTTGTTTCAGGGTGTAGCAAAGGAGGTAAAGGAACGCCTCTAGTCATAATAAAAATGTCTTCGCGCTCCTTTGGTATTTCATAATGTTCGTTATATTCTATTTCAGAAATATCATTTTCTTCATCTTCATCAGAGTCGTTCGTTACTGCAGTGCCTTTTTCTACGTTCTTTTCTTCAGCAACTCTTCTGAGCGGTACTTCAGGCACCAATCGATTTTTATTTAAAAAGTCTTTTGTTGCGAAAGAATATATTAGCGGTTCCGACATATTTTCCACATCAATATTATTATATTCATCCATATAACTCATATAATCTGATGCTTTTATTTCATAAACACCAATTTGTACAACTTTATTGTTATGTTTAACTAAATAAATTGGAAAGTAAAGTATATTTTTATCTTCAAAAGTATTTTTCGCATTTCCAATTGCAATAATTGAGTCTATTTCTTTGATTTCTAATTGATATAAATTTGCTTCTTTTTTTAAATCTCCGGAATCAACACTTTTTAATTCGGGATAACTTACATCGCTATCTATTTTGGATAATACCATTTATATTTTATAATAATATTAAAATATAAATTTACCACAAAACATATTTCTTCATAAATTTATCATTTTTCAATTGATCCATATAAAACCACAAGTTTTGCCTTTTGAATACAATTTCTGTATTTATATGTTTACTTTCAAAATCTACAAGAAATTGAACAATCACGTCTTTAGTACATTTATTTGCCTTTAATTCTTTTGCAATACCATAATATTCACATATTAGCAAGAGGTCTTTTACCGTGTAATTTTCGGTATAATTTATTAGCTGTGAAATTTTTAAATTTTCTTCGTCATCTAATTTTATATCTTCAAAATCTTCCATATCGTCCATAAAGTCGTTAATATTAAATCCGTTCTCGTATATTATATTACTGGTATCATCTTCTAAAAAAAAAGTTATATTTGTATCTTTATTCTCACAAACTTTTTGTTCATTAGTATTTAAATTATCTGCCATAGCAATAATGTAGATGAACATATGTATTTAAATATATTAATAATGAAATACATATTTTTACTTACAACCATTTACATATCGACCAAATCCATAAACTTGAATAATGTTTTATTGGTTAAACTCTTGTAATCTTTTACTTTACTATTTGTAATTTTTTCAATAATTTCACCAATAGTGTACCCTTCTATTTGCTGATAGTCTTCACCCTCATCATCTGCAAATAAATCCTTCTTATATAAAATAGCAACGGTCTCTGCTAGCTCGTCTACTTCATTTTTTTTATCATCCTGTGAAATAAATTTATATAATTGCGCTAGAAGATTTCTAGTAATTACCATAATTTGTTTTTTTGTAATAATACCATTTGTCATTAAATTTAAATAGAAAGCCGCCAATGACTTTCTTTTTTCATTTATTTTATTAATTTCACAAAATTTGTCGTAATTAATATTAGGATCAACATACTCAATAGTATTAAACAAGTCTGTGAATTTATCTAGATTTGCCTCAAATGTTGTTTTCATCATTTCATACTTGTTAGATAACTCTGAATACAAATCAGCGTATATCTTCGAATAAAACCGATTGTTTGATGCAATTTCAAATATAGTAGCACTTAATTGAGCCATATCTTGAATAGAAACATTATCCGCAACTAAACCATCTATAATTTCTATTATTTTATTACGCATATCAGCATAATTTTTATCAGTCAATTTATTTAAATTAACTCTTATAGAATCTATTTGTGCATTTATACCCTCTTTTTCTTCCATTTTTGTAGTTTGAAATGTACGGATTGTCTCCCAATCTTCGTCATTAACGACCTCTACAGCCTTACTACGTTTACTCTTTTTAAAATGCTCTTTTTGTACAGGTTCTACCTTCATAGGGTTCACGCGTTTTTGAAATACAGGAGTTTTTACATAATCAGGTGATCCAACTTGCAATGCTAAATTTGAAATAATTTCTAAGGTTTCGTCAGGTAATTTATAATCGAACCCATTGAAAAGAATTTCATTAATACTATCAAGACTATAAATCATTGCCTGTGCCGTCATATGTATTTTATACTATACATCATAATATTTATATCAATTTTATTAAAAATATAATAATATTAGTAATTTGCTTAAATACATTTAATGATTATATATATAATGACAACCACAGATTCAGAATTTAGCGTGCTTAACGAAGAAACATATGATTCTTCGTATGAAATAAACAGTTGGGATGAACTAGACTTAAATCCCAAATTATTAAGAGGTATTTTCGCATATGGCTTTGAAAAACCTAGTCCTATTCAACAAAAAGCAATAAAACCAATTATTTTAGGAAAAGATGTTGTTGCCCAAGCGCAATCCGGTACCGGCAAAACTGCCACCTTTACTATTGGTGCTCTTGCCAATGTAGATGTAACCAGTAATAACACCCAAGTATTGGTCTTATCTCCAACTAAAGAACTAACTATTCAAACCGCAAAGGTTTTTGAAAGTTTAGGTAATATGATAGATGGTCTTAGAATTCAACGTCTTTATGGTGGTTCTGTGATTGAAGAAGGCAGCAGTTTTTCTAACAAATCGGTACCTCACGTTATCTGTGGTTGTCCTGGACGTGTGCACGATATGATGCGCCGAGATAAAATTTCTTCAAAACAAATAAAAACAGTTATTTTAGATGAAGCAGATGAGATGTTGTCTGCGGGTTTTAAAGATCAAGTATATAATATATTTCAATATTTTAGTAATACGATTCAAGTAATTTTAGTTAGTGCAACCTTACCGGAAAGTATAAGTGCAATAGTTAATAAAATTATGAGAAATCCTGTACAAATTTGCGTTAAGCGCGAAATGTTAACTCTTGAAGGTATTAAACAATTTTATATAGCGGTAGACGATGACCGACAAAAATATTCAACATTGAAAGACTTATTCTCTTATTTATCGGTTTCACAATGTATTATTTATTGCAATAGTGTAAAAAGAGTACAGGATTTATATGAAGCAATGAAAGAAGACGATTTTCCAGTATGTCGTATACATAGTAGTATGGATAAAAGCGAAAGAGAAACTGCATTTAACGAGTTTAAAGGTGGAAAATCTCGTGTATTGATTTCATCAAATGTAACTGCCCGTGGTATTGATATACAACAAGTGAGTATTGTAATTAATTTTGATTTGCCAAAATGTGTAAATACATATCTTCACCGAATTGGTAGAAGTGGACGATGGGGTAGAAAAGGGGTTGGTATAAATTTTATTACACGTCGCGACCTTATGAAGATGAAGGAGATCGAAAACCATTATTCAACACAAATTAATGAAATGCCATCTGATTTAGGGTTTTTAATAACGTGTTAAGAGTATTTGTATTAGATAACTCGTATTAGTCTAAAATCTTATTCGTAAAAAAAAACCATTATATTTCTGTGATAACTTTAAATATAATGGAAAACAAATCAAGTGAAACTAGTATAGTTTGTAATATTAATGAATATTTTAAAACACCTATTTACTACAATAATGATAAATGTGAATTAAAAAAAAATATAATAACTGATTTAGAACTCATCAATACTGTAGATGAAACGTCTGAACCTATTTATTCGTACTGCTTTAATAATGACAATGACGTATCAAAAAAAATAACCGAGCAAATAACCAAATATTATACCACGGATGTGCAATTTTTAAAAGATAACCAAAAACTTATAAAGTCATACATTCCTCCTGAAAATAGATATACCAAAATATCGCCAAAATATAAAAACATTATTGACATATGGAATGAATTAAAAATAGATACCGGATTCAAAGAAAAATACTATTACATAGATTGGGACCTCATCGAATTTTTAAATAAGTCGGAGATTTTTTTACAATTTATGAGTATTTATAACTTATTTTCACCGATATTCTCTCTAATGGTCCCAATTATAATATTAATAATACCCTTTTTTATTTTAAAGATGAAGGGTCTACCTCTTAGTATAAATGAATATATTGAGGTCTTGAAGTTTGTAGCACAAACCAACGCTATAGGAAAATTATTCACCGTAAATTTTTCAGAAATAAACGCTCAGGAAAAAATATATATTTTTATTTCGGCAGCGTTTTATTTATTTTCAATTTATCAAAATGTTATGGTTTGCGTTAGATTCAATAATAATATGAAGACGATTCATAACCATTTTAACGAAATACGTGTTTATTTGGATAACACATTAGCATCTATAGATAATTATCTTTGTTATACTTCTGATTTGAGTTCTTTTGAAAAATTCAATGATATTCTTAAAAGTAAAAGACAAATGCTAGAACATATTAATAATAAGATAAAATCTATATCCGAGTATAGTTTATACAATATAGGAAAATGCAAGGAAATTGGTCGAATATTGAAATACTTTTACGAATTACATACGGATACAGAATATGAAGATGCAATTATGTATTCTATTGGGTTTAATGGCTATATAGATTGTATAGAAGGTTTACAAAGTAATATTGCAGAGAGAAAAATCAATTTTGCAACATTTATAAAGGAAAATAAGAAAAGTGTAATTAAAAATAGTTATTATGCTTGTTTAAGTAGATCAAGTCGAGATAAAAATGAAAGTGCAAACAATGAACTAACAAATAATAAAAACGGTAAAAACGAAGATCAACTTGCAGTTAAAAACACCATTAAATTCAAGAAAAATCTAATTATTACTGGTCCCAATGCTTCAGGTAAAACAACCATTTTGAAATCTACGCTAATCAATATTATATTAACCCAACAGTTTGGCTGCGGGTTCTACGCTGCGGCAAAAATGGCACCATTTAAACATATACATTGTTATTTAAATATTCCTGATACTTCCGGTCGCGATAGTTTATTCCAAGCAGAAGCACGTAGATGCAAGGAGATTTTAGATGTTATTAACGAAAACAAGAACGATACTCATTTTTGCGTGTTTGATGAATTATATTCGGGTACCAATCCGGAAGAAGCAGAAACCAGTGCGACTGCATTTATGATGTACTTGCAGAAATATAAAAATGTATCTAGTTTATTGACCACCCATTTTGTAAAGGTGTGCAAAAAATTGGATAAAATAAAAGGAATACAAAACTGTAAGATGGTGTCTGAAAAGAATGGTCATAAAATAAAATATACCTACAAATTAGAACTAGGTATTTCAGAAGTTAAGGGCGGAATAAATGTTTTAACAGAAATGAATTATCCGAAGGAAATTATTGATAATACTATTTTGCAATCGAAAGAGATGTAACCCTATATAATATCTAACACTACCCAAAAGTGTAAATTGTAAAATTTTATATTTTCAAAATATTTTATCCGAGTATATTTTAGTTATGAAGGAATTTATTTTGTATATTGTGTATTACGATTTTTTTTATTATTTTATGCATCGACTTCTACATACGAGATACTTCTATCC
>JACCDO010991432.1_pt1 | contig 13522 bp, 8 predicted proteins | sample 7446101 | NCBI WGS metagenome assembly JACCDO01 (sample SAMN15323440, study PRJNA562643) | freshwater metagenome | isolation source: river surface water | place: USA:Blue River Watershed | collected 2017-08-16
TAGTTTGCCACACTATCTCCATATACATACTCGGCTTTAGTATTTATAAGTCCATATTTGCTTTCAACTGTTGCGTCTCCGTAACATTCTTCTACAACACGCTTCGCATAAGTTAGCAATAATCGTCCAGTTGCAGTTGTTGACGCAGCAATATCTGGCTCATAAAATGTACTTGTTTTAGCGCCTAACTGACCATACAACGAATTAGCTGTTACTTTGTAAGCCAACTGGCGCTTATCTAGCACATTTTTCATAAAGTCATCATCAGTCTTCTCTATCATCTTTCTAGTATCTTTTCTAGCTTTCAGTAATTCTTGTAGAATTGATGGCATAATTGCTTTCTCTTCTAATGCGCCTTTTTTATGTAATGGCTGCGCAAATCGGCACAATTTATATCCTGATTTGATCTTTTCAGCACGTGCTTTCGGATTCTTTCTATAATATCTATATGTATCAAATCTAACATCAACATATTCATATCCAGGCAAATTGTCATATAAATATGTATCAGGATCCTTTTGGTCATGCTTTTGGTCATTCTTTTGTCCTGTTTCCTTCACCAAATTACCTGCTAAATCATATATTTTTGTCCATACTTTACTACTAGGGCACAAATTCTCTGATAACATTGAACTTGGATACAATGACGCAAAATCACCAACCGCAATTGGATTATCTAGATATAGACCACATTTTGGTTCCAAAACAATAGCACCTTCATAGCCTTCATCTTTAGACCCCTTATTTATCACCGGCATCAAAACACCCTTTTCTCGGCATTTCTTTGCTACATAACTCGTAAGCTTTATACCTTGACCTCTGAAAATTAAGAAACTCATTGGGACACTACATAATTTAGCCATTTCTACCAAGTCAGTTACAACATCCACTTTTGAAAATAAATGCTGGACTAGGTTACAATCCTGAATACAGTATTTCGCAATAATAGCACGTGAACTAGGACCTTCATTTGTCATCCTAAAAATGTCCTTAGGTGACACATCATCTTTTGCTAGACCCCATTTAACCGCCTTTGCTTTTGGGTTTTCAATACCTTCAATTTCAAACCAACCTTCTGATTTATTCACATTGGTAACGCGAAACTTGGCTCCATCTTTGTAATAATCAGATGAGTGGTTAATTTCCTCAAAATGTATAAAACTATCTACTTGTAATCCGGTCATATTAACCGTATTTATACGAGTATTTCCAGAAGGCAATTGTTCCAACTTCTTAACATAATCACCAATAAAATGACCACCAACATAATCTAATTTATATGAAGTTAGATTCTCTGTTCGTCGGAACCAGTTTAACATATCAACTTGTAGTCTGCCATTCATCTTAATAATTGACAAATCATATGTACCAGATGCGAGTGTAATACTGCTCTTATCTATTTCCATTTTCTGCGTTTTATAGTCAATGGTGGCACATAGTTCATCCTTATTTCTGGATAATTTTAAGAAGTCTTCGGCACAGTTTAGTTCTTGAGATCTGCGAAACATGAACTCATAATCAAAACTAAATATGTTATATCCAATAACAATATCTGGATTTTCCTTTTGAACAAGATTAGTCCACGCATTTAAGACTTCCTTTTCTGTATTGTATGTTTCTATTTTTGAATTAGGAACAACTCCATCTAATGAATCGCAAGAATTAAGAGCAATACAGTGATTTAAATAAGGTTCTTTTTCACCATATTTTACAAAAGTAGAACCAATAAATGTGACTTTATCACCTTCTAATTGAGGAAAATGATTTCTAAGAGCAAATATGAGTTCATTTATTTTGCCTTCACGCTCAAATTTCTTATCACACATAATATCTACAATAGTAGATTGTTTATTTTTGTATGTCTCAGTTTTAAAAGTCGCTAGAGCATTTGGTTTAAAATATGTTGGCTCATCATCTGCTTCTTCTATTTCATTATCAGAATCGGATTCAGAATCTTCGTTATCATCATTTGATTCTTTCTCCTTCTCTTTTTCTTTTTCTTCCTTCACTTGAAGTGCTTTATTTGCGTTTTCAAACATTGCTTCTATTAAGTGAGTATCATCATTTTTATCTTGTCTATCTCTAATTTTGGTTTTTAACCATTCTTCAATTCTTGTATCTAAATCTTGTCTAGTTAACGGTTTGCCTTTGTAATATACAAGATCAATATTAGGAACAGATTGTTTGTCTTCTGTTAAATTAAAAGCAGTTCTAATAATATCTGATAAAAGTGTCTTACAAGATGCTGGTGTAATTTCTGATGTTAGCTTTACAAAATAATCAACAATATTTGTAGCAAGCTTTTTATATGACTTAATTGGCACAGGAAAGTCACCGTGGCTACTACTGGCCTCAATATCAAAACTCATAATCTTATAAGGCACACGGGTTTCCTTATCATTTAACGGAACTATATTCTTATAATTGATTGAAAACTCATAGTCGCAAGTGGTTGTCTTATTAGAGCCTTTAATTTCAAAGCACTTCTTAGCTGGTAATGCTACCCAACCAGATGGACTAATTTCGCGCAAATGGAAGAACCGAAGTAGTGGCGGAATATTTGCCTCATATAATTCTACATAACAGTCCTTAAACCAGAATCCATTTGGAATTAATCCACGCTCCTTCTCGCCATCAATATTGACACTATCTTTATACCAGAAGTTCTTAACTTTATTATAAACAGGCACATTTGCGAATTTAATCATAATAAAACGGTGTAATTTACCAGCATCAAATTCATATAATTTTTTGCGCTCAATTAGCTTACAATCTACAATAGAATTTTCATAATATTTGCCAACCTTTGTTTTCAAATGGTTTACAAATTGGTCTTTATCTTTTACTGTCCATTTATCGCCAACTTTTAAGTAGAAGAATGGTTGATATTCTTCCACTAATATTGATGCTTTTTTACCTTCTTCATTAATACCAAACATTTGTATAGCAAATGTTGTATTATCTCTATTAAATGATCCCATTCCGTTGTCGTCTTCGTCCTCATCACTTGACTGACCAGGACCCTTATTATTATACACGTTGAATTCAAATAATTTAAAAGTGTGTTCTAATGACATTTTGATTGTTTATATTTGTTAATTTAATACTTTGGTTATTTTTAATTCAATTTTATTGTGGTTTATTTATTTAGTTTTTAATAAAAAATAAAAAAATAAAGAATAAATCTTCTATTACTTATCCAAAAATATCCAAAATAAATGGACACACATTTTTAAGATTATTAAGTGTAAAATCATCTGTATTAATTATACCCATAGCATAATATTCTTTATGTAATATATTAGCTATTACAGCCATTGATGAAAACCCAAAAAAACCTGTTTTACAAGAATTAATTATGGTTACAATTTCATCAAAATTATTTGGTTTATAATAATCTATATTAATATTTGTTTTGTTAATAAAATAATGATAATGTTCTTCTTCATTTGATATAAAAACACAATCTTGTAAATTATTCTCTATTTTGTCCTTTAAATTATTAATTGCTTCAGTAGATATAAATCTATATGGTGTTATATTAATTATAATTTTATCTTTCCATTTTATGTCATTTTTAAATGATAAACATTTATGTTTATTCCAATTAATGTTATATGTTTTATTAAATATAGTATACCAGTTACCACCTTTATTTATAAATTCCCATACATTATTTCTCCATACAGATAAATCTATATCTATAGGTTGGTTACTATAAATTTTATAATCTTTAATAAATATTTGAGAAGAAATTACAGAATATGTATCATTAAATGTATTTTCAAGCCCAAATACAAATTTATCATTAGGATTATCTAAGTCTGTTATATATAGTTCACCTTTTCTACCTGTTTCATAAAATTTTTCACAAACTACTGATAATTGATTTAAAAAATCACCTAATTTACCTGCTGATTTATATTTTATTGTTTCAAATTCAAAAAAACTGCGATCATCATTATTAATACTGTATATAGCTAATTCATATGTTGCGGTTGTATTATTATTTATATTTTTATCTTCATCTTTATCTTCATCTTTATCTTCATCTTTATCTTTATCTTCATCTATAAAATAAATATTTGGATTTTTAAATAATCTAGTAATTACATCTTTGAATTTTATATCAAAATAAATAATATCATAGCTAATACATAAATAATTAATTTCTGGTATTTTATTGAATATATCATCTTCATTAAATATCCTAATAAAGCATTTATTATCACTATAACTTTTACATTCTTTTATATTTGATTTTTCAAGAATATTAAAATAATTTTTAAGTCTAAACCGTTTTTGGTTATTCTCAAAAATATCATTTGATAATTTGGCAAAAATATTATTACTACTATTTAGACTATCATATTTAATTTCTTTTATTTTATCTGTATCTAACCATATTTTCTCATTAATATAAAGTAATTGTTTATAAAATTCAGATTGTTTTGGCACTTTCCCATTTAATATATCCATTTCTTTTTGTATTTCATTTATTTTATTTGTATCTGTAATATATTTTTTTTTTAATTCTAAAATACTATATTTATCTATAATTTCGCCAATTGATACTTGGATTAAATTAGTTGTATCAACATTTGATCTATTTTTTAATATATTATGTATATGTTTAACAATCTCTATCCAATTAATAGCATTTCCTTCATTACAAATAAGCGTATATGTATTATTTGATTCACGAAGATTTAAAAAAAGACTTTTAATACTATCTGGATATGTATTAGAAAAATTATCATTGGACACTTTAAATATATTTTGGTTTTTCTCAATAAATTTATTAAATAAATTATAAACTATTTCAGATACATTACCATCTTCTGTATAATTATTAATATGATAATACGCGTTTAGTTCCAGACCTAGTATTGTGTATATTTGTTTTATAGGTTCAGCTTTTTTTATACTATTGATTATAAAATCAATCTTATTAATTAGATTAATATTACTATATTTTTCTATAAAATTAGGTAGAAGTTTTTTCGAATTACTAATAGCTGTTCTGATATCACTTTTATATACACATATATCATCTGAATAAATATTTCGAAACATATAACTATCTGAAATAATTAGTGGTTTATTAACAGATATAGCATAATCAATTACACTAGATATACCTCTACCCTCCATTTTATCATATAAAAAAATATTACATGTATTGGATGATAAAAACAAGAGTAATTCTTCATTTGTAAAGAACTGATGACTTATCATTAATTTTATGTTTGGGTTAATATTTTTAAAATTACATAATTGTGATATATTATAAGAATTAGTGTCTTTATTAGGATCAAAATGGGCCATAGTAATGATAAGTTTAATAATTGCCTTATCATAGCTGAGATTTATTATTTCTACTATCTTATCAAAACCTTTGTTATTAAATCCAAATCCAAATGAACCAAAAATAGGAGTATCCTCTTCCTTATAATCAATAAAATTTTTAATTTCATTGTTTTTAATTTCATATTTTGATAAAATTTCTTCAACATTTTCGTAAATAGGTCTAGGAATATTGAATACATTATGATTTTCTTTTTCATCAGGGTCAATACTTAAAATTATATCAAAAAAAATTGGATTTGATTCGTGTGGAATTCCAATATTTTTTACTATTTTCTGAATATTATTTGAATTGAGCCATGACATTGTACTTGAGTGATAATTATAAATAATTAAATTAATGTTGTGTGTATTTATAGCATTTAAGTAACTAGAATAATCTTCAATTTCTACATATATATAATCATTTTTTTCAGATTTTTTAAGTATATTAGCAACTCTTAATCCATATTGATAAACACCGCAAGCCTGAATTGTATGATTAAGAAATAAAATCTTCATATTTATATTATATAAAAATATTCTATAAGTTATTTTATATAAAATAACTTATTTTATTAATTATATGAAAACTTATAGCCAAGCTAGTCAAGATATATTTGTACGAGCCTTAACTCAACAAAAATATAATGGAACCTTTCTAGAAATTGGTTCTAATGATCCTATATTTCATAATAATACATATATTTTAGAAAAGGAATATAATTGGAAGGGAATTATGGTTGAATATGATAGTAGTTTTGGGGAATCATATAAAATAAATAGGCCAAACTCAATACATATCTTAGATGATGCTCAAAAGGTTAATTATAGAAATATTCTAGATAATAATAATTTTCCTGAAAACATAGATTATTTACAAATAGATTTAGATGTAAATAATAGATCTACATTAACTACATTAGAGATACTAGATAAAACTGTATTTGATAAATATAAATTTGCTACTGTAACTTTTGAACATGATATACACACAGGAAATTGGTTTAATACACACGAAATATCCAGACAAATATTTAAGGATAGAGGATATATATTAGTTTTTCCCGATGTATCAGTTTTTTGGGAAGGTAAATACTGTAAATTTGAAGATTGGTATGTACATAAAGATTTAGTTAGTTCTGATGTAATTAATAAAATAAAATCAGAAATTAGTTTTTCACATGAAGAAATTGCCTTAAGATTGTTGTAAAAATATAAATAAATAATTAATAAATATATTTTCTAAAAATATTTCTTATTAGTGAATATAATTTTATAAATAAAAATCTATAATTATATTAATAAAACATTAGACTATTTCACTTATTATATCATTCAATGAATATTGTTGTCTCCAACCCAATTTATATAATTTAGTTGGCGTGCCTTTAATATTTATAGGAGATACATCTATCCCATCATTTGGGTTTTCAATAATAGCAACTATTTTATTATCACAGTATAAGATATTATCTGTTATATTAATATTAATACCATTTACTAAGTATACTTGTAACACCAGATCTAAAATTTTAATACTTTCATTTCCAGAAATAATATAATTATCTCCATTTTGTTGTTCTGTTATTATTTTTATTGCTTTTGCTGCGTCAGATCCGTGTAAAAATGTTCGCCAAGAATTTAATGGTCCCAAAATTAATGGTTTTAATGTTGTTTTCCATTCTCTTGCGTGATCTGTAATTTTTCTTAGGAGAAAATTACCTGTTTTATATTTTGACTCAATAGTAAAAAGTGTTCCGTTTGAAAAATGTAATCCATATGTATTTCTATAAAAATCAACAATTGAATGGCTCATTATTTTGGCTATAGAATAAGGATGACAATGATACATATTATTATCATCTTCCTTAACATCATATACTAAATGACCCTTATATATTTCACTACTAGAGGCATTAAATAACTTAGTATGCCACTTATTTTTATGTATAATTTCACAAATATGTGCTACTGACATACCATTTAATTCAAGAGTATATATAGGATTTTTAAATGCGTCAATTGAGCTAGATACACCAGCCAAATGTATAATAATATCTGGTTTAATCATATGTAAATTAAATTCTAGTTCATCTTTTTTTCTAATATCAAAATAAAACTTTGTAATATTATTTTTAGATATTTGCTTTTGATTATGAGCAAATCCAAATAAATTAAATCCCTTGGCATATTCATCTAACACATATTTGGCAATCATTCCTTCACAACCAGTTATAAGTACTTTTGATTTTTTACTGTAAATTTCAAAATGAGGAAATGGAAATATAAGTTGTCCACCTTTTTCTAAGAATTCATCCTCTCTTTTTATAATTTCATCTCTAAAATGCCACGGGAGAACTAACAAATACTCTGGTGGATTTGATCGCATTGTTTCTTCAGATATTATTCCAATACCTGTAGAAGTCATTTTACCTACTTTATTAAGATTTCTTTCAACCGCATATTTAATCTTACCTTCATCTATTTTTCCATATTGTAATAAACAATTACCTTTTGTTGAAGCCCCATATATATATATTTTTTGACCACATTTATTTACTGTATCAATAAATTTGTTTAATTTTAAGACTTCAACATCGCAATTATTTAAAAACTTAAAATATAAACTAGGATCTCTAATTTTATAATTATCTTCATCTTCAATTATTTTAGTTATTACATTGGTTGCTTCTTCATATAACTTACAGTTTTGTTTGGCAAAATAAATTCTAAAACTGCCTCCATTACATTCATTAAACTTTACATCAATAATCTTAAAATTTGCCATATCAGCAATCTTCTTAATTGCTGTTAAAGAATAATATTCTAAATGTTCATGACATATGGTATCAATACTATTTCTTCGCAACATTGTTATTATATAACTTTGTTCACAAGTCCATATTCCGTTATCATCTAAAATACTATGAATGTCTTTTGCAAATTGTACGGGATCTGGTAAATCATAAAACATTGAAATAGAGGATACTATTTTTGGTCTTAAATCGCTGTAGACTGATCTAAAATTATTCTCTGTAAAGTAGTTAGGTATTAATTCTACTTCTCCATAATATTGTTTAAACTGTTTACCGGTTGGATCTACACCAATTCTTTTAAATTTTCTATCATAGTATTGTAACATTGTAGAATCATTACTTCCAATATCTACAATTGTATCTCCTTCTTCAAGAGTAATTTTAGATATTATTTCTTCTTGATAAGTTTTTAAATGTTCTCTCATTGTATTACTAATTCCAGAACGATAACCATATTCATATTCATACATTTCGGATGCGTTTGTTGAATATTTTAACTGAACTAGACTACATTCTTTACATAAAGACAAAACTATAGGTGTTGTTGGTGTGCTAAAATCTCCATATAATGGAAATCTAGATGTAATTACTTGGTTACCAATATTTATAATATCTGTCAAATCTGGATTTTTACATATTCGGCAAACTTTACATACACTTTGTATTTCAATCATAATTATATAAATAAATTTATGTTTTTAAATATTAATTTTATTCTTATTTATAAATTATTTTTTGTTTTTAGTATTTAAAAAAATTGAAAATATTCTTTATTCTTAAAAAGAATTTATTAGTTATATAAAACATCACAGAAATAATTCAAATTAAAATAAGTTTATTACAAGGAATGATTGCTAACTTAAATATTCAGAATATTAATATTATTAATGTTATTAATATTATTATTGGTGTTATGACTATTGTATTTATGAAATTCTATATCTTTGGACAAAATAAAAATGAAAATGAAAAAGATGTTAATACTTGGTATGATATGAAGTTTGAAAATGCTAGTTATAAATATAAAGGTGAATGGTTGAATGGAGTTCCACATGGTAAAGGAATAAAGGAAGTATGGAGTACTGATGGTGATAAACATTCAATAATTATAGGCAATTTTGTAAATGGACTTATTCATGGTTATGCAATTCAAATTTTTGATCAGGATGATGATGAGATAATGATTCCGTATTATAAAGGTAATTTTAAGAAGGGTAGATATAATGGAGAAGGAGAATATCATTGGGGAACTGGTTCTTATTACAAGGGAGAGTTCAAGAAGGATGAGTTTCATGGAAATGGAGTACAGTATTTTGTTATAAGTGATAAACATTATATTGGAGCATATGAGAAAGGCAAAAGAACAAATGGTAAGTATATTCAAGGAAAACCAAATAATATGTAATTTGTATAATTTGTATAATTTAATTTAAATTAACCGGAAAAATGTATGTTTTTTCATTTTTTTTACTTATGAGACCATATATCGTAATAAAAATATATAGCTGAATTTATATATATTTTTCAGTCATAAATTTTTTTCAAAAAGTAAAAAGGGAATCAAAAAATGGACATTTTTGGATTTATAAAAATGTCCAATTTTGAAAACCCAAAAAAAGTTTTGAAAAACACGTGTTTTTTCACTTTTTGACCATAATGATCACAATTATTTTTTTGAGTTTGAAAAAAATGTGATGCTAATTTTTCAAATTTATTCGGGCATTTTCTGGCTTTTTTTATGTGGCTATATTAAGGCAACAATGTCCACCGAAAACAAGTTAAAAAAAGCCAAAATATATGTTTGCGAATTATGTGACTATACTAGCTGTAAAATATCTAATTACAACTCTCATTTAACTACTACAAAACATCAAAAAAACACAATTGGCAACACTTTAGAGACATTTTGTCCACAAGAAAAAAAGTATGTTTGTAAGTGCGGTAAAGAATATTTGGACAGAACTGGATTATGGAAACATAAAAAGAAATGTACAACAAATAATTCTGCTACAGAAGAAACCGGAGGATCTGAAGAGCCTGATGACGATAATTTAGAAGACAATTTGGCTTCAAATGTCATCAACTCTATAGGTAAAGACCAAAAAATAGATGTAATAATGCTTCTTGAATTACTTAAACAAAGCCAAGATTTTCAGAAGCAGATGTTAGATCAACAAAAACAAATGATGGAATTTGCCGCAAATAATAACACAACTAACAATAACATTAATTATAACTCTAACAATTCAAATAATACAAATAACTCTTTTAACTTGAATGTGTTTCTAAATGACACTTGTAAAGGAGCAATGAATATGAGTGATTTTGTTGATTCAATTAAGGTACAACTAACAGACTTGGAAAATTTTGCCGAAGTAGGTTATGCGAACGGTGTATCTAATATTTTTGTCAAAGGTTTAAACGCATTAGGTGTCCATTTGAGACCCATACATTGTAGCGATTTAAAGCGTGAAACTCTATATATTAAAGACAATGATTGCTGGGTAAAAGAACAAGAAGACTGTGATAAATTGAAAACTGCGATTAAAAAGGTGGCATTTAAAAATATTAGACAAATTAATGAATGGATTAAAGAAAATCCAGGGTGTACGGATCCCAGAACAAAGAAACACGATAAATATAACAAGATTGTTATGAATTCTATGTCTGGCACTACTATACAAGAACAGCAGGAAAATATTGATAAAATTGTGAAGAACGTAACAAAGGCCGTCACAATTGATAAAGCATCTTTTAAAACATTGAAACACTAACAAATTATATTTTTAATTTCAAATATGACTCGGTTATTTTGTTAGTTCTATTGATTTTTTTACCACCTTTTTGAAAAAATATGCTACTAGACCTGTTATTCATACCTGAATTAATTAAACTAGCAAAATTTGTAGGCAATAACTGTTTAATACCCGCAATATCTGTAATAGAATCTAATTGTGCTTCAAGTGCTTTTGGTTTAAACTCAGGAGCATAATTATCTATTCCACTTTCTATAAATGTTTTAATAGCAATAAGTAGCAAACAGAAAAATAATAATAAATAAAAGTTTACTTCTAGACTGCTTCCAAATAATATACTACTAGTAGGTCCTCTATTAGATTCAATACCAAATACTGTTATAAAAATATATATTATTATAGATATTACTGTTATTACTGCTAATATTAAACCAATACATAATAGTAATATATGTCGTACATTAGCCACTTGAATATCTATTACAGTTTCCGCTTTTTCAACAGTTGGAACAATATCTGGAACCGTTGTCGGATTGATTATAGTAAATACCTTATTCAATACATCTTTGTAACTATTTATATCAAATAACAGCATACTTGGAGTATCTACTGGGTTCAGGCCATCTATATTTGTATCTATATCATTGTTAGGTTTGTAATTACTCCATTGGGTTTCTATATTTTTAACTACTTTTACAATATAACCAAAGTAATAATATCCTGTTAGTAAAAAAGAAAATATAAATAGAATAGCAATCCAAAATATACTTAATGAGCCATCATTAAGTAATCCAAATTTCATAGATATTAAAAAACTTATTACAAATATAGCAATACAAATTACAGTATCAAAACTATTTGGTCTAATTAGACTTTTTATCATTATAAATGATAGAACATATATTCCCAAATAATATATTATATTAGTGATTATACTAACAAAATCTAAATTAGAACCAGCATACCAGCCAATTAATGCTGGAACAATCATATTTACAACAATAATGGCTGTTCCAACTAAAAATTTATGTATTGATGATATAGGTTTATCTTTAAATAAGAATACATACATAGAACCACCCATTACTAGACCACCAATTATAGCGCCAATAGTAGCTCCAACTATTTCATCTGTTTTAACAGTAGTCTCCTTTTTCTTTTCTTCCTTCTTTTCCTCTTTTTTCTTTGATTCCTCCTTTTTCTTTGATTCCTTACTTTTAGCCATTTTATTCAATACTATATACTACAAATACTAAATAATTATATATATTTAGTATTTCATTATACTTTATTTTTTAATATCTACTTTTGTTTGCACTTCTACCTTTGCTTGCACTAATACTTCTCCCTTTGCTTCTACTTCTACTTCTACTTTTGCTAATACTTTTGAACTTTCTAGAGTGTCTTGAGTATTTCTTGCGACTAGACAACCCAACTGTATATTTATTTTTAAGTGTCTTAGATCTAGATGTATTATCAATAACCGAGTAAAAACTTCCAACGTGACTTTCAACCCAGTTAATAAAACAATCTACATCACGACGTTTATCTTTAATAGAACTATTTTCATATAATTCCATTTTTTTACCATTACTTGATAAATACATTATTGTAGGAAATCCAATAATCTCACCAGCGTGTTTAAGAGAACTAATAACCTTACTATTTACATCAGCAATTACAAGATTATTATTATTTTTATATTGTTGGCTTAGTGCTTGTTCCATTTTCTTCCATTCTGGTTTTGTTGCGTTACATGGACCACAACCATCCATATAAATAAGCAAAAATACATCTTTACCTTGTTCTATATGGCTATTTACTTCTTTTACACCATTGTCTGTGTCAGCATGAATAATAATCATTTTATATATTATTGTTATAAAATTATTATTACAAGGTTTTAATCTGGAATATTACAAAATTACAAAGTATTACAAAATATTATATATAATTATTATAAAATGAATCCACTTATATTATTAGTCGCAATTGTTATATTCTGTTTAGGGATTAATTTCTATATAAATAACAGTTCAATTGAAGGTTTAACTACAATGAATGGTGAATTAAGATGTCCTAATATTTTGATACAAAAAGGTCCTAAATATTATTTATATAATTCTAATGTAGCACAAGTTCCTGGTGTTAATCCAATTGAATTCAATAATTTAGAAGAATATACTGAATTCTTAGATTGGCAACGTGGTGCTGGTATTCGCTGCCCTGTGCTATATGTTCAGAATACATATGATGTCCAAGGTAATCGCGTTTATAAAGTGCGCCCTAGTGTAACTGAATCGCAAGGCGGTTTGCCTCCAACAACACCTGTTCCGCTACCAATGAAACCAACATCATTACTTGTAGATGCTTCACGCTCTGATAAACCATATAATCAAAATAGTTATCCAGCATTTGATCAGTCTTCATATTATGTTGGCGCAACAACACCATTAGATCTAATGGAGCAATCAAACGCAAATATGTTGTATAGTGATAATCCGATGGATCCTAACTGGGGTGGAATTAAATATACACAAGCTTTAGTAGATGCTGGTTATTATAAGGGTAATGAGGTTAGTATCCGTGTGGCTTAAAATA
>JACCDO012183415.1_pt1 | contig 13522 bp, 14 predicted proteins | sample 7446101 | NCBI WGS metagenome assembly JACCDO01 (sample SAMN15323440, study PRJNA562643) | freshwater metagenome | isolation source: river surface water | place: USA:Blue River Watershed | collected 2017-08-16
AATAAATTTTACTAGTGCACTTGAATTAATGGATAAAGAGGTAGGAACAGGAAAGAGATATAAGTTAATCATTTCGTTTGTAGGTTCTAATCCTGGTGGAATTCCTATGAATGATCCTAGAGGAGCAGTTAGATGGATTGTGAACAATAGACCTTCAAGTGTTACTTTATATTATGGTGCAGATGCTAATACATTTTTAAGCATGGATGGTGTAGAAGGAAGTGTTTCATTTGGTGTTGGAAATTTAAGAGATTCTCAAACAAGTCAACAACAAGACATTCAAATTACCGATACAATAATAAAGACGGGGTTATCTCAACCAGTTGAAGTTTCTGAATTAAAGTCACCAAATAATCAGTATAAATTATATTTTAATAAAGGGGATGGTAATGTTTCTATAATAAAAGTTAGTGATAATTCTACGTTGTGGAGTATAAAAGGAATAAACAAGTTTGTATCAGGTGTTCCACCTCCTTACAAGTTGATTTTGCAAACAGATGGAAATTTGGTGTCTTATGGAAATCAACCATATCCTGTTGTTTTTTCAGCAGCAGATACAAATCAGTGGAAAAGACCTGGTTCTGCTCAACCTCCTTATAAAATGGAATTAACAGATAATGGTGTTTTAAGAATAACTGATAGAAATAATGTAGAGACATGGTCTTCTTAAACATAAGAAGTTTAAAAAGAATATAAATTGTCATATCCGAACTTAGCTCAGTTGGTAGAGCGGAAGACTGTAGCGTAATTGTAATCTTTAGGTCACTGGTTCAATTCCAGTAGTTCGGATTTTTTAGTATCCATTTACAAATTAAATCTTTTTTTATAATCTGAAATACTTGCTTTTAAACTTGGTTTATTCCAAAGGACATATTTACTTAGAGAACCAGCACTCTTAGGATTATTCCAGTTTTCTCTACTTTTATGTCGAGAATCATAGCGATCCTTTCGACTCGGATTTTTATGTTTTGTAAAATCACTATAACCAGTTGCACCAAAGTCGGTATGAGTGCCATCAGAAAAGTATGCTCTCAGTTTCTTTTCTGCACGAGGAGAGCGAACAATTTTTACTAATTTAAACTTACCATTAGAAGTCTTTCTCGACCCTTTTCTTGATACTTTTTTTGATAGTTTTCTTGACTTTTTTGAATGTTTTTTAGAAGGCATTTTTGTTTGTTTATAAAACCCAATATAAAAAATAAAATATATTTTTTATATTTTAAAAAGATCCTGATATAAAATGTGATATCACATTTTATCGTATTTTTCTCAATTTAAAATGGGATGTTTGTTCTCGTGTTTATCATGTTGTTCTTCTTGTACCCTGTTACCAGACTGTTGTCGTCTTCGATGTCTTAAAAAAAAGAAATATAGTTTTCCTTTCAAGAGATATCACTGTTATGTTCAAGAAGTTATAGACGGTGATACATTTCATATTACTTTTTTTATAAAGAGTGTGCCAATAACAATGAAATTACGTTTACTTGGTGTGGATACTCCTGAAATGTCATCTAAGAATCCCCTTGAGAAAGAGGTGGCAAGAGAGGTAACTGAGTTTCTTAAAAAACGGATAGAGCACCGATACTTTCCATGTGAGTTGATTAAGCATGATAAGTATGGTGGGCGAGTAGTAGGTAAGTTGTTTTACAAAGGAAGGGATTTGACTGAGATATTATTGAAGCATTCATTGGGAAAGTGTTATGAAGGAGGTAATAAAGGTGAGTGGACAGAGGTAGAGTTGAATAATATTAAGAAGGAGTTGGTCATGTTTAGAAAAGTTTAGAAAAGTTTAGAAAAATATTTATTATATTAATATTATAATAAATGTCAAGGATATCAACACCAAAATCTTTTATATCATTTAATGCAAGTTTTAACAGAAATGCCTGGTTAGATATTGCTAATGATTTAGCAAGTAATACAATTAATCAAATTGCTGTCGATAGTAGTGGTAATATTTATGCAGGAGGAGCTTTTATAAGTGTTAATGGAGTCACTGCTAACAATGTAGCAAGATGGAATGGAAATGTTTGGTCTGCTATGGATTCAGGTGTGGATGGACAAGTACTTTCAGTTCTTGTAGATAATAGTGATAATGTTTACGTCGGTGGTTTTTTTCCAAATCATCTAGCACGTTGGAACGGTAGTTCATGGGTTTCTATAGGAACAAGTCTTGGAAATTATGTCCAATGTTTAGCTACAGATAGAGCAAATAATATATATGCAGGTGGTCCTTTTGGTGTAAGAGTTTGGAATGGTGCTACATGGACGAATCTCATACCTTCTTCTCCTCTTTCAGGTTCAATATTTACTATTTATCATGATCCTGATCCAAATGGTGAAATGTATGTAGGTGGATTTTTTTCAAGTATTAATGGTGTTCCTGCAAATAATATTGCCAGATTTCAAGAAACTACATGGTTTCCACTTGGTGATATTTCTAATAATGGTGTGAATGGATTTGTCTTTACAATTGCAAAAGGTAGTTTTAATGATATAAATATAGGTGGTGCGTTCATAAATGCAACTCAACCAAATGGAACTATAGTTCAGGTTAATAATTATTGTGCATGGGTTCCAGCATTAAATTTATTTGGTCGAATTCAGAATGGTGGGATAATCGGTGTAAACAATGATGTATATTCGATTGCTATTGATTTATCATCTAACATAACTTATTTAGGTGGTTTTTTTTCGCAAGTTACTAATGTTCCTGCTATAGGCATGGCAAGTCTACAATCAGGAAATGTTCAAAATATAGGATCACCTTTTCAAATTCCTGTAAATAGTATTGTAATTAACAGAAATAACGAAGTTTTCGCATGTGGTCTTAGTGTAGATATTTTTAAAGTTGCTAAATACTCTAATCAAACATTTAGGAGTACGATTATTTTACCACTGGATAAAGAATATAAACGAATAAATTAAACATTTTCTATAATTTTTATATAAAATGTTGAATAACTATTAAAAAAACGATTAAAAAATGTCGAATCCAACCTTTACACCACAAGAAAACTTATTATTTGACAAGAATCAGTTCACTTCTAAAGACGGATATCGCTGTGTGGCACAAGGTACATACAGAGAAGGATTCTTATTAGAAACACTATTTGAATCTTCTTCATCAGAATATCATAAGATGACAAACTTTCCAATTTACTTGTATAAAGATGATAAGAATAATTACTATTGTTTTTCAGATAAGTCTTTGCAGGTTGTAGAAAGGAGTCAACAATTATTTCAAACTAAAAATCCTGTTAATATAGAACTTGTGAAAACATTTACAGAAGATGAATGTAAATCAGAATCAAAATATCATTCTGAATTTTTAGAAAAGATAAATCCGCGTTTCAAAAAACTAATGGGAAATATTTATAATATTGATGAAGATGAGAAAGATCCTGATTTTTATAAAATATATTTTCTGAGTTATAACTTTTTAAGAAAAAGTGTATTTACTCTTTCTGATGTGGCAGATATGATACAACTTTATTATAGTAATTATGCGTATTGTCTAAGTGAAGGGATTGATAAATGGAAAAATTATTTTTTGATAGATGCACAAAAACGTGTTAATTACAAATATGCTTGTCTCACAAAAGCAAAAGAGGAATCTGAAAAAGACTTGAAAATTGATATAGGACACGAGTATAGAATTCAAATATTATTTTTGATCGGAGATCATTACGAATTTGTAAAAGAAGAATTAATATCTTTTTTTGTCGGTGGTCAGACAACCATCATAAAATATTTACAAATGATAAGTAAATTATTAAGACAGGGTAAAACAAGTATAATAAACAATATAACAAAAGAGGATATAACTATTTTACAAAATTTACAAAAAATAATTCTCTTATTTCAAGACGGTTTTCAAAATGAATCAGTCGTTTTTCAAAAAGTTTATTCAGATTTTGATATACAAGGGATAATCGATATCATAAAACCTACAAAATCACGAGAGATTGAATATATTGAAGAGGAGGAAGTGACGAATGGACCATTCGAAGAAGTTGAGGAAGAAGAGAAGAAGCAAAGTATAAAAACTAAGAAGCAAAAGAAAAAGAAAAAGGAGAAACAACCAAGTATAGATATAAAGGATATTTCAGAGTTGTTTAATGTTCAAGTTGATGTGGAAAACTATTTTCGAGCACATTTTAGACTTATTAAAAGACTATATAGATACTTTGAAGAATTTTGTCAAACTCATATGTTAACATTTCCGTATAGTTTTTCCATGTGTATGAATAGCATTCAAAAAATAAAAGAGAAAGAAAAAAAGAAAGAGAGAGAGAAAAAGGGAGAAGAAAAGAAAGAGGAAGAAAAAGAACCTATTTTACTGTCTAATAACGATTTTCAATATATGTTTGCTGATAGTATTAATAAATTTAATCAAAATAATTACTATATGGATAGACTTGTTGATATTTATCATTTCTTTTTGAAATCTTATAATAAAAATAATATCATTTGTAATTTGATTAAATGCGATCCTAATGTTCTTATATCAACTATCCAAATTAAGGATTATAAAACACGTATTGCATATAGTAGTAATAATTATAAAAAAGCGATAAAATTACTTGAAGAACAATGTCAGAAAATTTATAAGGGACAACTTGGAGATTTGTTCTCAGTCATATTACCCTTAAATTTCAAAGAAGAATTGCAAAATGATTTGAAACTTTTATATGATCAGGCACAGTATCTAAATAAAAAGAATCTTATTATATTTTCTGATGAAGATGAATATATAGAAGATTCTTTTATAATTTATGAGACTAAATTGAAAGGACAAATTAAAATGATTGAAAGTGAATTAACACCTGTTTTAAATAAGGTGTCTGTCATGGAAAATTTAATTGTAAAATTACAAGACAATTTAAGTAAAACAGAAGATAGGAATAATATAGAGAAAATAGAACAAAATATAGAGAAAACTCAGAGTAAGTTAGATGAATTTAAAAAAATAGAAGAAGAAAATCTTAATAAGATTTATCAATGTGCTGTTCTATATTACAGTTATATGATAATGAAACTGTTTTATTATTATAATTATTTGTGGATGAACAATGATAAAATAAATCTTCTTAATGAATTAGAAAGCAATCTGCAAAAATTACAAAAACATGAAAAACAAGATCCGTCACAAGATCATAAACATGCAATTTTTTATTCCTTGTTACAAGAAGACTTGCAATGTATAAATGTAGAAATTAGTTCTCTATTAACTCAGAGTTTTAATACTTCAACTTTTAATAAGGCGTATATTTATCAAGAAGAAATAAACAACAACATTTTAAATGCAAATTTCTTTAATACCTATTCTGCAAATGATTTGAACACACATATTCAAATGTTTGAAAGTGTAATTTATTTAGGAGAATTAAATAATGAGTATGAAAATCTCATAAATACGAATATAATGTTACAACAAAATATAAGACAATTGCTATCATCTCAAATAACCATTTCTCGTGCTGAAGAGCAACGCAATAAAATTTTATATATAACAAATTTATTAAATATGGTAAATGAAGAGATTAAAAATTTTGAAGCAAATAAAGAAAATTTGTGTGGTTACTACTTTAGACAGATTTTTAAAGGACAACATGAAGATTTTTTAGAGCAGATGCTTGAGCAGTATGATCTAAATACAAAAATTAAAGAAATCTTTGATCTATATATGGAATATTATAGAGATCATAAAGACGACTTTTATTATTTCTATAATGATGAGTTCCATAAATGTAATAAGACATTGATTGAAAACAATATAAATGCATTGAAAAATGTATTTGAAACTATGATGACAAAAAATATGTTTACTTTTGATCAGAAAAACAAAATACAGTTACTTGTATTTTCATTAATATCGAGTGTATTTATTGAATATTTTTATTGTAAGTGTAAATTACAAATGTTGGAACAACTGCCAGACGTTTCAATCAATTTTGAAAACGTCAAGCAATTAAGTGTTATCAATGAGTTTAAGATTCAGACGAATAATATAAAACAGTCTTATATTGATTTATTTATTTCAAGATATTTATTTGAGAGATCTTCTAGTTCATCTTCTAGTTCATCTTCTAGTTCATTCATTTCATCATCGTTATTAAAATAAAATAATGAAAAAATAAAATGTTTTTCATTATGTAAAAATGTCTTGTAAATTAAATGTCGTATTAGATTTAGATAATACACTCATACATAGTGTTCAATATAATAATATTTCATCAGTCCCTCCTATGTGGAAAAACAAGGGAACAAGACTGATACCAGGTGATTATGTTACTTTTAGAAGACCTCATCTTGAAAAATTTTTAGATTTTTTGTTTGAAAATTTCAATGTAGGAGTATTTACTGCAGCATCAAAAGATTATGCCAATGAAATTGTTTGGCAATTCGTCCAGGATAAACCAGGAAGAAAAGTTGATTTTCTCCTTTCTGCATCAGATTTACAGGCAAGTAAGCAATTATATGGTTCTGAAACGATGAAAAAATTAAATTATATTTGGGATAATCTTCAAGTATATGATTATTATCCATGTAATACAATTATAATAGATGATAATCTCTATGTAAAAAAGAGTAACTATTATAATACATTATCAGTTCACCCTTTTTATGTTACAGAAGAAGGTTCTGAATATGATAGCACACTATTGGAGGCGATGGATGCATTGCAAGAAATAAAGGAAATTTATAATAAAAATGGTTGTTCGATACATAAAAGCAATACAAGATGTAGTGATTTGCGACTTTCTCCAAATTTCACAAAGGAAGTTGTAAAGACAAAAAGATTTGGAAGATTTATAGAAATTAGAGAAGAATAATTTTAATTTTATTTTAATTTTATTTTAATTTTATGTCTTGTATAATAATAAATTACAATAAAATGAACAGTACATATACCATTATTGGACTTTCCATTGTGTTATTGTCCTTTATAATTCTTTCATACTATTTACGATCAAAATTAATGGAAACTCGTAATAACTTGGAAGACATAAAGAAATCTTTTGAGTTTTATGAAACTGCCGCCTTTCCAAATCTTGAAAAAATTTTAGAATACTCTGACAACACTTCTGCCATACCTGAAGATTTTGCTAAACCCTCTCTTGATATTGCTAATCGCCTTTGTGATAAATACCATAAAAAGATAGACGCCGATTTACCTTATCTTCCTCTTATTAAAGACCATGTTGAAAATACATGCAGTGTTATGTATACTGCTCCTATTGTTGCTGTAACAGATTTGAAAAAGAATATGAATAAACGTATTGATGTTATTTCATCACTTTATGTTACATATTTATTGAAATATGAAGTAAAAGATCGACCTGTATTTGTATTTGATAAACAGACTAAGGGAATAAAAATTGTCGATTCAGAGATTGCGAAACGTTTTGAACTTCCTCTTAATGAGGAAATGAACAAGGAAACTCTTGCTGTTGCTGTGTTTAATTATGTGGGTAAAATAATTTTGAAATCCGAGTGTAAGAAGATTTACAAAATAAGTGAAATAACTGCATAAAAATCTTGAAAAAAATTATTAAAAAAAAATGAAAAAAATTTAAAAAAAAATATGTTTATCAATAATTAATCACATCATAAAATGAAGTCATTTGCACTTTTTATTTTGTCAGCACTGAGTTTGTTCTCAGTAGGATCAGCATTCAAAGGTTGTGAAAGCACACAAATGAATGAATTGTGTCAAGATAAAATTGTCGATCGTTGTTATACTTGTATTAGAGTAGATAAAGACATTAGATATCCTCATCCTCCTGTATGTGTTCCTGTATTTCAACATAACTTGGGAGTTCTTGATAATTATCCTGTTGATAAGTGGAACTGTACAATGTATCGTCCCACTCCTGTAAATCCTCAAGTTGAAATGAGTGATGACGAAGAAGAAGTTGAAATGATGGATCAGATTGCTGCTTACTTATCTGATCAAGATAGTGATAAAATCTCTACTGAACTCATTAAAGAAGATGAAGCACTTGATGAATTAACAAGCGAAGAACGTTTTATTAAAAATGTTTGCACCATCGATGATTTTATTTTTGAAATGTGTCACGAACAAGATAATAATGGTTTTTGCATGATTGCAAGTTTTATTCATGATTTGTGTAACGCTGATGGTTCTTCAAATGATAATAGTAGAGTGACTAGTCTTAAGAGTATTGAAACTCAAGGTAAACTCTATCCAGCATGCACAGGTCCAATCTGTCACAAAGAAGGTTGGTTTTATCGCGGTGATCATTTTGGAAAAGAGTGGTGTGGTATGGGTAAGTGCAAAGAGTATTATGGAAATCGTGTATTGTGTGATTTTCCCACCAACTGTGGAAAGAAGAATAATGCTCTTTCTGTTAAATCAGAAACTTTTCCAAGAGAGTTTGAAACACTTGGTTGTGGTTCTGAAAAGTTTAAGTGTATGCTCAAAAAGTCTTGTAGAAATCTTGTTAAACAACTTGATGATTGCGATAAAGATCTTGCTTGTGTATATGGAATTATTTCATCCACTGATAATAAACAATTTCATGATTTGGTAGGTTGTATGTTTCCTCAATAAATAAAAAACTGATTTTTATAACATTTTATATTTGATATTTGATATTGTAAATATAAAACGTATTAACATATATTAAGATGTCAATCTTCTCTGACATTATTACAGACTTGTTTAAAAATACAATTGAAAATACTATTGCCACATTTAAAAATTATCTTTCAAACCAAAATATCATAAATATTTTAACTCTAATCATACAAAGTTTACAGGAACATGATAATAAGGGTAATAATAAAATAACTTGCCAAGGTTGTTTAGAATCTCAACCAAATCAGCAAGCACACATGGATTATGGAGGATGCTTATATGAAGAATTATGAGGTAAGTTTTTTTATTACATTTAATTTTTTATTTATTTTATAATCTTTCTAATAGATTATAAAATAATAATAATTTAAAATGTTCAAGTATCTTTCTGACTCGTTTCCATTATTGGAAACCTCAAATATTATTAGCGTAACATCATTATTACTGCGTGTTACAATAGGTATGGCATTCTTCTTGCATGGTGCTCAAAAAGTTTTTGGATGGTTTGGTGGATCAGGATTAGAAAAATGGAGTGAGTATTTAGCAACAAAAAATTATTCAAAATTTACTGCCATATCAGCAGCATATATTGAAATGATTGCAGGATTTTTATTGATTATTGGAGCATTTACTAAAGCGAGTGCTATTTCCATGATTGTATTTATGCTGTTTGCTGTAGCGATTGCACACTGGGAAAAAGGGTATTTCTCACAGAAAGGAGGGTATGAGTATCAACTCCTTTTAATTGTTTCTTGTATTATTGTCTTACTGTTAGGAGGGGGAGAGTATTCAGTTGATAAGTATTTATTTAATTAAAGGTGTGAATTTTATAAAGTAAGATTATTTATTTCTTTATAAAATGAAGGTAAAACTTATTTCTTACAGTGCTCCATCAACTGAATTAGAAAAGGAAGGTCTTGAGAATATTCAAGATTTGATTGCATTTTGTGCACGCGTTTCCAATCCTGCTAATCAGATGAATACAGAGACTGCAGAGCGATTGTTAAAATACTTGATTAAGAATAAACACTGGTCTCCTTTTGAGATGACAAGTGTTTGTCTTGAAATTGAGACAACACGTGATATTGCCAGACAGATACTGAGACATCGCTCTTTCTCTTTTCAGGAGTTTTCTCAGCGTTATGCCAACCCCGTTGAAGAACTCCACTTTGAACTTCGTGAAGCGCGTTTACAAGACTTGAAAAATCGTCAGAACAGTGTGATTACTGACGATCAAAATCTTCAAAATGAGTGGAATCGTCGACAACAAGAAGTTATTGACAAGGCGAAGGAAGTGTATTCTTGGGCGATTGAACATGGTATTGCAAAAGAACAAGCGAGAGCAGTATTACCAGAGGGAAATACACTTTCAAGAATTTATGTAAATGGAACCATCCGTTCTTGGATTCATTACTGCGAACTTCGTGGTTCTAATGGAACACAAAAGGAGCATATGGATATTGCACATGCATGTGCTGAAGTTATTGGTAAGTTATTCCCTATTATTAATATGTAAAAATATAAAATAAAATTTAATTTCGTTTTTTGAAATACACATTCAACTCATTATAAAATCATGAGCAATAAGAAATCTTAAAACATCATCAAGAACATATTTCTGATCTTTATAAAGTTTTACATCATGATTTTGTGCAGTTTCTAAACAACCTTCTTCCACAATGTTTATCATATCTTCTAATCCTAGTAGAACTTCATAATCAAATCCTTGTGCGTCAATATGAAGGTAATCGATTTTTGTAACATCATTTGCTTTACAAAAGTCTATTAATTTTATCATTTGAACATCAATTTGAGATGTAAAATAAAAATCTTCTCTTCCTTCCCATGTTTTATCTAAATTATCAGAAAAATTTAAAACAGATGAGCACCCCCAGTCATAATGACCTGCAATATTAAATTTAATTATTTTATTTTCATTGCCAACTGCCATTGGAATAATATTATATCTTTTATTTTCGCCGACTTTAGAATTAATTACTGAGATTAATTCAGGTGTAGGTTCAAATGCATAAACAGTCCAATCATTTTGATTTAATAAATGAAGACTTGATGACCCAATATTTGCACCAACATCAAAAAATATTTTCATTTTTATATATTTACATTTTTTACTATAATATTTTAAAATACTATAGTAAATTAAATAGAATAATAGTGTGAAAAAAAAATTTAAAAATCAATATCCATATGTTTAAAGAGTTTATCCTTTTTTTCTTGTCTCAATGTAGTAGGTTGGGTTCTTTGTTGAGGTGTAAAAAGTGGAAGAGGATTATCACCAATTGAAACGCATTGATTTATATCTGCTGTGGAATATATTTCACTAAAACCAATTCCTTTGAAAAATGTCACGTAATTTAGAATATGCCATTCTCCAGCATATATAACATTATTCGTGTTGTTGTTTCTTAAAAAATTAAACAATAAGTAAAAATCCATGTAAAGACCACTTAGTTGAGCAAGTGTAGTGTGTATTTTTTCAAAAATATTATTATTCTTTTTAATTTTTGACTTCATAAAGCGCCAAAATATTATCAAATTTTCTGCGGATTCTTTCTTTGTTTTAAGTTCTCCTCTTTTATTTCTGGTAAAAAATAAAGGACCAAGCAAATTAAGAACTTCGTTCATATCATCTTGTATTAAAAGTTCTCCTTTTTCATTAAAATAATCTGCTCTATTTGCATGAAAAAAATTATCAACAAGTAATTTAGCATTTCTACTATTTTCTGGGTTTGATTTACTAAACGTTTTAAACTCTTCTATAATACCCATTTTTTTAAAAGTCCAAGCAGTATCATAAGAAATATTGTTTGTTTCTTCTTGATGTTCATAATATATCTTAAGTGCATCAATAATATTATTTATATAAGAAATAAGAACAGGTTGATTCGTTATGTTAACATCATCACTATAATATTCTGATAATAAACCAAACACTTGCAAAAGTCCAACAAGGAAATAATCAAAAAATATATGACGTGCATCAGAATATTTTACATTAATAACATTATTGCTATGTACAAGTTTAAGGACATCACGCAAGTAGTTTGTTAATTCAACATCATCATGAGCATGATTGGGAGCACCTTCGACATATAAATCATATGCTTGTGTAACTGATTTTAATACATCTACAATATTTTGACTATCAGGACATTCTTTATTTGATCTTATGTGCATATCACCGAATAAATAAATATTTTGTGTCCCGTTTGTTAAGTAACGAAATGATACAGGACCCTGAATGTTTTTTATTTGAGAAACTTGAGACATTTTAAAAAAGATAAAGATATTTTTTTTTCAAAATTATTTTTATTCAAATGTAAATATGGATGGTTTTCTGGTTTGATTACTTTCTTGACTTCCGCACTTTTTCTTCTCTAATATACTTATATGTCGAATAATAGTTGGTTCAAAAGTCTCAATAACATTTTCATTTTCTGGATACACCTTTGCAAATTGTTTTGAACGAAATGGTTTAGATAGGTAAAAACAACATACTTTTATCATTTTAAAAAGAATGACTTGTCTTATTTAAAATGAGTGAAGAAATTAAAAATATAATTATTTTTGGTTCTAATGGTATGCTTGGAACTTACTTGTATAAATATTTATCAATTTTAGCAGATAATTTTAAAAGACCAAAGTACAATATTATTGGTATAACGAGAAAAGATTTTGTAATTACAAATGATAATATAACTCATTTAAAATCATTTCTTGAAAGGTTTAATTTCAAAAATAATACACTTGTCATAAATTGTATTGGTCTTATTCCACAGAGAAATAAGATAAATGATAATTCTAAAAATATTAATAATTATGATTATTTTCTTGTTAATACAGTTTTCCCTCTTGCACTTGAAAAAGTATGTCAGAAATTAAACTTCCGTTTACTTCACGCTTCGACAGATTGTGTTTTTACCGGATCAAAAAAATATGGAGAGAGTTATAATGAAATAGACTTACCTGATGAGGAAAATATTTATGGATACAGTAAATGTCTTGGAGAACCTTTGCAGTCAACTGTCATAAGAACATCAATAATAGGAGAAGAAATATATAACAAGCATTCTTTTCTTGAGTGGGTAAGAAATTCAAAAGATATAATAAATGGTTTTACTAATCATTTTTGGAATGGTATAACTTGTTTACAATATGCTAAAATTGTTTATAAAATTATTCGAGAAAATTTGTTTTGGCAAGGAGTAAGACATATATATAGCCCTGACATTGTAAGTAAATATGAATTATGTAGAATTATCGATGAGGTTTATAAGTGCGAGTTAAATATCATTCCATTTAATACACCAACAAGTATAAATAAAACATTAAATTCTGTTTATACATTAAATGATAAATTTTGTATTCCATTAATAAAGGAACAAATAAAAGAACAGTCAGAATTTAAACTTTTTTAAACTTTTTAAAACTTTTTTAAACTTTTTAAATGTATTTTTTAATTATTAATTAAAAAATGCAGACACTTGGTAATAATTTACAAGTTCTTTTAGAATTGAGAGGAAATATTGATTCTGGTTTTTATTTTGAGCATGAAAGTATAAATGAACACAATATACACAATATTGCAAAAGAAGATTTAATTAGTATTGTTATGACATCACATGATCGTTCAAGACAGGTTTATCATACATTAAAAACTATCTCTCAGAGTAGTGTAAAATCAGTACAAATCATTCTTGTGGATGATTCTGATAATGATTGTGTCTCAAGTGAAAAATTAAAAGAGTTTAATCTATACATCGATTTAATAAGAATAAATAAAGCAAAAAAAATCTGGGCAAATCCGTGTGTAAATTATAATATTGGTTTTAAATATATCAAAGGAAGTAAAGTCATCATTCAAAATGCAGAGGTATGTCATGTTGGTGATGT
>JACCDO010068814.1_pt1 | contig 13518 bp, 11 predicted proteins | sample 7446101 | NCBI WGS metagenome assembly JACCDO01 (sample SAMN15323440, study PRJNA562643) | freshwater metagenome | isolation source: river surface water | place: USA:Blue River Watershed | collected 2017-08-16
ATCCATTTTAGTAAATAAATGATAAAATATTATAATAATTATAATGTATATTTTATTTTTATTTTATATGTAATAAAATATATATAAATGGTAAAATTTTATTCTGAATTTCCCTTTTTATTGTGGGATGAAAAGAAATGTATAAATGATATATCAAATAATCTTGCGCGACCGGATAATTCTATTTCATCTGGGGGGGAAATTATGTATAAGAAGACTAAACAAAAAAAAACGGCATTAAATGATTGTTTATATAAAGAATGTGGGGATTGTTCGGAAAATGACATAATTAAAGATACATGGAACAGTAATCCTTTAACGAGGGATTTTTTTTCTAAAAAAAATTTAAATTATATACAAAATATTATTAGATATTTAATTTATCAAAAAAGTAATAAAACATATATCATTGATAAACAAGATGATACTAATATTCTTGTTATTATGAGACAAACATTTCTAAGATATTATCCAAGTATAAAGAGTACTACTATTAATAAACAGATATTAGAATTAAATACACTTGTTATAAATGAGATTATTTCTCCACTTATAAATGAAATAAGTTCATATATAAAATTTTTAAAAGATCAAAATTCCCCATTAAGTCAATTCCAAATAAGTCAAGCAACATCAATAACAGGACAGAAAGCATATCAAATACCTACTGATGTATTTGTTAGAGATAGTTATTTTTTTAAACAAAAATAATTTTTTATTTTTTTAATAAAATTAAATAAATGTTGGAGACACAATTAATTTTATTAAAATATTCTGTATTTATTCATAATTTATTTATGTTCAGTTCCATATTTTTCATAATGGGGACACCATATATAAATAATAAATCTTTAGATTTTTTTGTATTGATGATACTATTATCATTTTTTTTATTCAAACGATGTATATTAGTTGATATTTATAATTATATATTAGATGATCTTAATATAGAAGAATTACCAATATTTGCAAGAGATAATTGTTTAAGACATTTATTTTTAAATAAAAAAGAAGATCTTACACTTCTTAGATTAGATATTCTAGAAAAAACATTTAATAATTACACTCAACCTATGGTTAATCAAAAAATAATGTATATAACAACAAATTGTATAATTACTATGATATTATTATCAAAATACAACTTACTTAAATATTCTCCAATGGTATTTATATTTATATTTAACATATTTGGAAAGAATTAAACAATATTATATCTAGCAATTATATTTACTATATGATTATTAACTGAACCTATAGTCATTTTAATTGCAGCATCTGTTGTACCGGATATCGTATATCCAATCAAATTTTCTATAGATGCTAAGTTACTAACACTATCTCCATGATTTCCATTACAATTTAATGTTATACCATAATAATTTGTGAAGTTTGACGAGATTAAAGGTATATTAAATCTAAATATACCATACGTTCCAATAATAGAAGTTGATGTATCAATATTAAATGTTATATTTAATATAACTTCATTCCCCATTTTTAATGTTGTGGCAGATGATATTGTTATATTATTAATATTAGTTAAATTAGATGTAGTAATTGTGGGATTATTTGGAACTATTAAATATCCACCTGTAATAGTTCCAGTTATTGTTAAGTTTCCTCCGATATATATATCTTTATTAATGGCGACACCTCCGGCAATAGTCATTGCTCCACCATTAGTTGATGAACTTGAATTTGTGGTATTGGATATAGCAAGACCTCCTTGTAATACAACTGCACCAGAATTAGAATTTATTGAATGTGTTGTAGACATAACATTAACATTATTTAAATAAGATGTCTTAGCAACAGCTAAGCCTCCACCAAGAGTTGCTGACCCCCCTGATGTTATAGATGTTGCATCTGTTGTATTTGATATACTTATACCACCTGTTAAAATTACTGCACCACTACTTAAAGAAGAACTTGCTGTAGTATTATCTGATACTAATATACCACCAATATACATTTTTTTTGCAACGGCTAAGCCTCCACTCAAAGTAGCTGAACCACCTGATGATATAGATGTTGCATCTGTTGTATTTGATATACTTATACCACCTAATAAAACAACTGATGCTGAAGTGGAATTTATTGAAGTTGTTGTATCATTTGAAATTATTTTTTTATTAAATGATATATTCTGAGAATTAGAATCAAGAGTTATATAATTTTCGTAACCACTTCCTTGATATAAATCAAGGGAAAATAAACCACTTATATTATTTACAATATTATTTGAAATAGTTGATGTTATTCTACTATATACCTGATCATTATTAGAATTATTTTTTCCTTGAAACAATAATGTAGAGGTAGAATTAACTGTATTAACTGGGTTACTTATAATAACATTCGGAATGGAATTTGATACAGAAAAAACATTTCCTACATAAAAATCAGAATTATTAATATTAACAGAACCATTAAATACTGTTGTGCCTTCATTTATTAATCCACCGCAATGTATAGGTATATAATTATTATTTGTTATAGTTCCAGAGACAGTGTCTTTAACTGTATATGCTGTTCTTAATTCTTTATTTGTTTCAGAATAAATAATACCTGCAAATGAATTATTATATAAATTATATGTATCTCCACTATTCGGTGATGTAACTATATCTAATCCATTTATTGTATCACCTGTTCCATACACAGTTGCTACTTTTGTTGTTCCTGTATATGACTTAATTTTTCTTACTTGATTAATTCCTAACCCATTAGTTATTATAATCCAAAAGTCATTATAATAATTGTCATTTGAATTAGAACTAGGATCTAGTTTTAATGTATTACCAGAACTTCCAGAGCCAAATACTCCACTCATATTTGGTGTATCATTAATAACCTCTCCGTTTCCGCTATTATTTGCTGTTTGATATCTATGAACAAGAATTGCACCATCTGATATACCTGAAGGTGCATTATTAACTACAGCACTATTATCATCAATTAAAATAGTGGTTGTTTTTATATCTGTCTTTTCACCTAAAACAGATAAATTACCATATATTATTGTATTTAAACTATTTATAGTAGTAGTTGAATTGCTATGTCCAATATTAATAGGTGTAGAATTATTAATCCCTATATTTATTATACTACCACTTCCACCACCATCAATAACTATATTACCGGCATTTGAGTCAATAGTAATATCCCCAGTTGAACTTTCTATTAATAAGTCTTTATTAAAATATAAATTACTATCGGATGTTCCAGTTACATTAAAAATTAAATTCTGATTTGTATTTAATATAACGCCACCACCATCTCCTGTTAATGTTAAACTACCATTTGTAGTTTTTATTATTGATGAATTACTTACGGATAAATTAAACTGATTAGTTCCAGATATACTAAAATTCCCATTATTTGTTGATATAGAAGTAGTTTGTAAATCACAAATACCATTAACATATAAATTCTTATTTATTCCTACACCACCTGATATTACTAATCCACCAGTTGTTGAACTAGTAGAATTTGTTAAATTAGTTAATTTTAATAATCCATCAATTCTTGTATCACCACTTTCTATCCACATAGAATATGCATTAGTTATTGTTTGATTAATACCAGCAACAGGAGCACCTTGTATATAAAATGTTGAAGCATTAGTTGTAGTTATATTTGTATTTGTCGCATATAAATTAGATATTTTTAATGCATTGAATGATACATTATTAATTGTTGTATTACTATTTGATATAGTATCAGTAAAGGTTGAATTTCCGGATAATAAATGTAATCCATCTGTTCCTATCCCTGTATAATTAGTTGATATTGTTAAATTATGTCCAAGGAATAACGATTTATTAATAGCAACACCTCCTTCTACTATTAATGAACCAGATGATAAGGAAATTGAGTTTGATGTATTAGTTATAGATACGACGCCATCTATAAAGACTGATTTGTTAATACCTACTCCTCCATTAATAACTAATGCTCCTGTTATTGAATTATATGATTCTGTTGTATTTGTCAAATTTAATATGCCATCGATTCTTGTTAATCCTTGTTTAATCCACATCGAATATGCATTACTTATTGTTTGATTACTACCAGCAATAGGAGCTCCCATTATTGTGAATGTGCTTGCTGATGTTGTTGTTATATTCGTATTAGATGCAGTTAAAGTAGAACGTTCTAAACTATTTAAAATAACTTCTGTTGCGGTTCCAGATGTTGTTGTTATATTGTCATTTATATTGGAACTTATTTGATTTATGAATAATGAAGTAGAAGTTGGTGTATAATTAATATTTGAACCAATTTTTATATTTTTATAAATATTAATCCCACCAAGAATATTTATAGAATCTGATAATGTGGAATTAAAATATACATTACTATCAATCCTAACTGTTCCATCGGCAATCCATAAAGAATATGTATTAGTTATTATTTGATTTAATCCATCTAATGGTGCCCCCTCTATATAAACTGTAGATGCATTAGTTGTTATTATATTTGAATTAACTGCTCCTAATGTATTTTTCATAAAACTATTAAATGATACATTGTTAATATTTGTTGAACTTGGTGAAATTGAATCTATAAATGTTATACCCCCGGTATATAATAATTTACCATTGTCTGGATTAGATGAAAAACTTGTATTAATTGTTAAATTTCTACTATTTATAGTTTTACTAACTCCTATACCACCAAAAACTATCATTGAACCAGATGTTATTGACGTCGCATCTGTTGTGTCAGTAATTGTTGTTATACCACCTATATTAACTTTTTTACTAACACCTAATCCCCCAGCAATTGTTGTTGCTCCTGTTGTTATAGATGTTGAATCAGTTAAATTGTTTATAGTTAATCCACCTTCTAGAATTAATGATGACGCGGCAGTATTTAATAAATGTACTATTGGTGAAATATTTAAATTACCTGTTGATGTTATATTAAAATTTGAACCATCAAATAAGACAGACCCATTTAATGAAGTAGTTCCAAATAATATTGCCGAATTTTGTGGAACAATAATATTTTTATTTGTTCCTGGTGTGAGATTTATAACATCCCCACTCGCTATTGTTAAAAAACTACCATTACTTAATATTCGTTGTGTTGCTGACCCAAACGTCATATTTACATTTGTTGGGACTGTTATACTAAAACCACTCGGAACAGTCATTACTAAGTTCCCAATTGTAGTTATTATTAACTCATTAAAGTTTGAACTAGACAAAAAATTACCATAACTGTTCCCTTTTAAATATAATTTGCCATCCATTCTAATATCTTGAGAAATACCCATACCTCCTATTATACTAATAGAACCATTAGACGACAATGTAGAATTTGTATTTCCACTAAATATTGTATTAATTGGGATATTAGATACTGCATCAAATCTCTTTAATGTAGTATTGTATATAGCAATACCATTAGTTAATGGCGTATCTTCTCTAGTGGCAACTGCTTGCAAATTATTTACTTGTCCTACTTTAAAATAATTAGATGATTCTTCAAATACAAATTGATAGTTTGTTAAATTACCTCTGCTAATTTCTATACCAGATAATCCAGCAGATACTCCATTACCCAATTCATCTGAGTTTATTAATAATATATTATCTTTAATATTAACTATAGTTGAATCTATTGATGTTGTTAAACCCTTGACTTCTAAATTTCCATTTATTATTACATCATTTGTTACATTAAGACTATTAAATGTTACATCAGAACCCATTAAAACAGATTGATCTACCTTACTATCAATTAATTCTATAGCACCATATAATGTCATATATCTTTTTGTATGACAAAAACCAAGGGTTTTTGACATTTTATTATTATTACTATTTTATAAAAATAAAAAATAATAAAAAACTAATAATATATACACTATTTTATTATATATTATTAGTATTAATGCAAAACAAAACAATTATTCGTTCTGGATATTATAGAAAATCTTATACAAATAAAAATGGTACTAGAATTAAAAGAACTTATATTCCACCAACTATAATTAAAGATATTGGTAAGGTTGGAAAAGGTTTGAAGTTACTTCCACAATTAAAAAAAGGTAAATTAACTAAATTTGGTTATCATTTTAATGAATCAGTATCTAAAAGACATATTGCTTTATATAAATCTATTAAAGAATATGGATTTATACCAGTAAAACGTATGCTTATTGCACAAAGAACATTTCGAAAATATTCATATCCCACATTATATAAAATAATAAACTCAGATATTAAGTGGATACAAAATATACATTAAAATATTTTATTTAAGTCATTAATAATAAAATAATTTAATTTAATCTAATAACTATGTTAATTAATTACTATCTAATTGAATTCAAATCTAGTTATACTTTAATCCTTATTATGATAATAATAGGATTAATACTATATTATATTACAAATTGGAATGAAAAAGAAATATATACTGAAGATTATATAAAACTGATATTATATACTACTTTTATAACAGGTATTACAATTTATATTAATAAAATAAAGTATAGTGATATAGAAAAATTAAGGTACTAGTGTTGATGTAGGTAAAAATGTGCTGGTCCCAATAGATGGTAATAATGTATTATTATAATCATAATCAATATCATTATTTGACATAACTTCTCCCAACATAAATTTTACATTATAAAGATAATATGATATACCAAATGTTGATAAACTAATTGCTGTTAATGCACTTGTATCATCCAATTTATTTGGTGTAACAGTAAGGGTATTACTATTAATCAAGATATTATCTAAATAATGTGATATAACATTATCTTTCACATTCAATGTATAATGATGCCAACTATTTATATTAAATTGTTTTTTGTAATCTGTTATATCTTTACCATAACCATATTTTATTGTAGAATTTGTAGGACTTGTAGAAATTATATCTTCTTGATACCCTATTTTAGTAATAATACTTGCCGTATTATTAGTATTTATAGTTAATCCTAACCACGGCACTCTACTATTATTAGTTCCTTTTACTAAAAATACATTTTGTGAACCTTTCTTAACAGTATCTGTGTTGAAACTATTAATAAATATCCAAAATGATATACTCCAAGTACTGTCTGCAACCGAGTTAAATTGTCCTTGTGTAAATACTGTATCTGATGATGTTATTAATTTAGGTAGTTGATATGCTATTTTGTAGTTACTAACTTTTAATGTTGTTGGTAATATTGTGGTAGATGTATTAACTAATGTATATTGTGTTGTAGACTGTAGTGTTGTAGGTAGCGGTGTAGTAGGTTGTAGTGTAGTAGTAGGTTTTAGTGTAGTAGTAGGTTGCAGTGTAGTAGTAGGTTGCAGTGTAGTAGTAGGTTGTAGTGTAGTAGTAGGTTTTAGTGTAGTAGTAGGTTGCAGTGTTGTAGGTTGCAGTGTTGTAGGTTGCAGTGTTGTAGGTTGCAGTGTTGTAGGTTGCAGTGTTGTAGTAGGTTTTAGTGTTGTAGGTAGCGGTGTTGTAGTAGGTTTTAGCGTAGTAGTAGGTTTTAGCGTTGTAGGTTGTAGTGTTGTAAATGTTGGTAAAGATGTGGTTGTAGTGGGTAAAAATGTGGGGGTTAAGTTAGTTGTTTGTGGAGTAGTAGGAAGTGTAATAGATTTCAAATCAGTGGAAGAATTTACATACTCTTTTAATATATCTGATGATGAAATTACACCATTAATATATAACCTCATCGAAGATAAATAATATACAGGTAAATTATAGTTTAATACACCATACGCAAGTAAATCACTTGTATTATCAAAAATATTTGGTAAATCATCCAATTTAAGATTTGATATAATATCATTATTATTAATATTATAACTGACTGTATTTTTATTACAAGTTACTGTAACCATATTCCATGTATTTGTTTGTAATTGTATATCATAATCTGTAATATCAACACCATAAGAATTTTTTAATGTGCCAATTTTAATAACAAGATTATACGTATTATTACTATTAATTAATAATCCAATAAATGGTACTCTATTATTTTTTAATAAAATACTATTAGTTACACCACTTTTATATTCACCAGACGAAAACTTTGGTATATAAATAAAAAATGATAGTGACCATTTATCTGAAGGTGATGGTAGCATATCTTTTCCTTCAAATACAGTTGTTGTTCCGGTTGATAACGGTACTACTGTATTATAGTATTTTTTTAATATAGTTGGAGGTGGGGTAGATAATGTATTAACTATAGGGGATTTTGTAGATGTTAGTTTTGTAGTTAATAAATTGAATTTATTATTTTGCAAATTTAAATATACTACAATAAGTATAATTAAAAATACAATAAAAAGAACAGATTCTATAAACATTTTTTATTATACTATATTATAATAATAAAAAAATGTTTTTTGGAAAAAATGTGGTATCACTTAGTGAAAAAGATTTTACTGGAAACAGATTAATTTTACCAAAAAATAAAGAGGGTGGAATAGTTGCTATAGTAGCACCTTGGTGTGGATATTGTAAATCAATGAAAATGGAATACCAACAATTAGCAGATTATATAGGGAATGTTTTTTATGTTTGTTATATTGACTCTACAGAACATCCTGAATTAGTGAAAAAACTTAAAGTAAAGGGATTTCCTACAATAAAATATATTAAAAAGGATGGGACATTAGTTGACTATAATGGAGGAAGAATTTTTAATAACTTTGTATCAAATATATGTAATGAATTTAAAATTGGGTGTTAATAAAAAATTGAAAAAAAAATATAAAAATATATAAAAAATAAATGGAATATCCAACATTTATTATTAAGAATTTGATTTCTGAAAATGGGAAAAACAATTTAGTGTGTTGTTTAAATTCTAAAATATTAGTTGAATATGCGGAAACTTGGAAGTATAATAGATTTATTAATAATTACAAAGTTAAAGATATTAGTAATATGATATATTCTAATTATGTTAACATATTAAATTCGATGATATATTGTTATTACTATAATAACAAATTAATAGTTTATGATGGAAATCATCGTTTAAATGCTATAAAGAATTGTTATGAAAAAGATAATATAAATATAAATGTATTATGTTATATTACTATACCTAATGAATTCATTGACATATACAATATTGATAGTCATATTTATGAAAGTTTCAAGATAGTTAATAAAAATACAGAACTACCAGATATATATTTAAAAATACTAGAAAATAATAATAATATTGATATGGCTATAATAATTACTAATGTATTTAATGACTTTAAAAGAAAATATAAAATACATTATTCAAAGGCAGAAAAACCACGTAGTCCAAACTTTAATGAGACGACTTTTATGAATTTATGTTATTCATTATTCGAAGAATATACTATTATAAATGAAGAAGATTTATATAATATTTTAATATATATAAATAGTAAATATTTACTAAATAATGATCTAACATTAAAACCATTAAAGAGTGTAAATAAGTGTCATGAATCTGGTTTATATTTATTTCTATGATAATAAAGTAATACTAAATAAATAATATTACTTTATTTTTTTTGTTAGTAATTTAATTAACGAATGGGTCTGGTAATAAGAAAAAATCTTTATATTTCCCACACTCATTTATAAAAGTTTCTTCTGTATATCCTAATTCTTCTAATTTTTTACGAGGAATAGGTTTTTCTTGTTTATATTCAGTTGTTCTTACAGAATCTTTTTCTGTTGTAAGTAATTCTACTGGGACCCGAAAGTCCCTTAATAATGCCTGAGATACTGGTGTATCTACTTGTTTAAAATAACGTAAAAAAGACCTATAGAATTTTATGCTTGGTTGATAAGTGTTTGACTTCATTACTTTTTTGTCAATAAATTTGGTTTTAACTAACTCAGCGAATTCATCATACAAGTTATTTTCTTTTAAATATTTTATTAATTTCCTAACCCTTTTATCTTTAATTAATATATTACTATTACAATCACTATCATCACCATTTATTACTCTATCTAATGAATTATGTCTAACTCTTATTATATAATCCATGAAAACATCAAGACCATAGAATTCAGTAGTATATTTATTTTTTTCTATTTTTAGGAAATCACATAAGTCATAATCTATTGGCAGAGAAATTCCACACATACTAATTTATTATAAAATACATAACAAATTAATAAATACATCTTTACGTAAATAAGTTAGTAACTTAATCAAGGAATGGTTCTGGTAATAAGAAAAAATCTATATATTTGCTACATTCATTTATAAAAGTTTCTTCTGTATAAACGATTTGTTTATATATAAATTTCACTTAATTTAAGTGTAATTGTTGGTTGATCAATGTCATTTGAAATAACAAGCAAAAGTTTTTATTTGGTGAATTACTACTCATTATAAATAATATATTAATTTATACTATTTTTCAAATTGTTTCTATAAATACCCATAATTTAGGGTCTTTTTTATGTAAAACATCCATAACTTCTTTCCACATAATATCTTGTTTTGCTAATTTTTCATCAGACTTCAATAGGTCTATATGTTCTTTATATTCATTTAATCCAAGTAATTCACTGAATTTATATATAACATATGGGATACTAAAAAAATTTTTTCGTTGTTTTATTTCTAAACTACCATTAGAAATTATAGTATTAAATGTATATTCTATATTTTTAAACATATCAATGAATTTATCTCTTATATCTTCTGGTATTTTAAGTGGTTGAATACCTGTTATCTTATATATAATTTCAGGTATGGCTTTATAATATTTTGATTTTCCTATTTTTTTTAATATTTTTCTGATATTATCGCGATTAACATCAGAGGGGTCAATATTATCCCCGATTTTTTTAGATAATTCTACGCCAATAGTATCTATAAGACTATCAGTAACACCATGTTTAATACTAATTCCTTGAATATCATTTAACCAATCTTTAAAATATTCTAATTTTTCATATTTAAAATTATTATTAATATATAAATTTTGTTTTTCAGTATAAGACATATCATCTACTTCAGTAATTATGTTAAAATCGTATAATATAATACCACATTTATCACAAACAATATTATTGTCATATTTTTCAATAACAATCGAATTGTGAATAGAATTACAGCTAGAACAATAAAATATGCTATTTTTATCATGTTTATCTTTACATTCTAAACATTGATATAAATCTTGCTTCAGTAGTTTAATTTCTGGAGATGAGACTTCATCATACATATTGTCAATAATATTATAATATTCATTTACTATATCCCAATATTCAGACGAGTTATCTTGTTGTAGTTCAGTATATTTAGATAAAATTTCAGCCGTATATAATAAATAATCATACATGTGATTATTAGATTCAATATATTTTATATCATCATTTAATTTAGATATATCTTGTTCTAATGTAATAACTGCTAATGTTGGTTCATATTTATATGAATAATATTTTGATAACATTTTTTTTATATCATTATTTAGAATAAATGTGTTATTATTTTTATATTTTTTTTTAAATGATGTACCATTTTCCCAATTATAATAACCATTAAAATTGATTTTTTTTAAAAAATGCTCAATACCATTTTCATTATCTAATACATTTTTTAATTCTTGTTTATCAACATTATTAATTCTATATTTATCTATTTCTTTTTTTATAATTGATATTAGTTTGTCTTCTATATTTAATAATAATGAAGATTTGGGGAAAGAGTAATCAATTAATGAAATTTTTGATTTATTTGGATAAAACTGGTTAAAATCATATTTTACTGTTGTTTTATAATATTTGTTTTCAAAGTTAAATGCATTATCATCTTTTATAAGAATATTTAATTTTTCTTCTAGATTTTTTTTTTTAATATATAATGCGTTTAATTGATATTTTTGATTTATTAGGTTATTTATTTTATTATTGTGAAAATCTTCAATTGGTGGATATTTTGTGATTAAAGTTTGTTTATCTATTTTTTTTCTTTTCATTTATAAATAATATAAATCATTTTTTTATTTTTTTTTTTATTTTTTTATATTATAAGATAAAATGGTAGCTGCAGCAATGGATCTTGCCGCCATTGGCCCACAAAACATGTATCTTACTGCTAATCCAGAAATTACATTTTTTAAACAGATGTATAAAAAACATACTAATTTTTCTATGGAAGAAATTGCACAGAATTTTATGGGTGTCCCCGATTTTGGAAAAACATCAACTGTTCAAATTTCTAGAAGTGGAGACTTAGTTCATGATATGACACTTGAAATTACATTACCAGCACTTTCTTCTAGTGGTGGAACTGTTGCTTGGACAAATAATATTGGTAATCAAATGATTAAATCTACAAGATATGAAATTGGTTCAACCAAGATGGATCAACATTATGGAGATTTTATGCATATTTGGTCGGAATTAACTATTCCAGAAGGACATAGACATGGTTATAATGTTATGATTGGTAATACATCTGCACTTACCACCGAAGCCCCAACTATTCCTCAAACTAAAATCCGTGTTCCATTATTTTTTGATTTTTGTTTACAACCAGGTCTCGCTCTTCCATTAATTGCTCTACAATATCATGACGTTAAGTTTTATGTTGAGTTTAGACAATTTAGTGAATGTTATGTAAGTTCAAGTGGAACTGTTGCTCAACAGTCTCTTGTAGATTGTCAATTATATGTTAATTACATTTTCTTAGATGTAGATGAAAGAAAAAAATTTGCACAAAATCCACATGAAGTTTTAGTAACTGAACTTCAATTTACTGGTCAAGAATCATTTACAGCAAGTAATACGAGACAAGCGATTAACTTTAATCATCCAATTAAGGAATTGATCTGGGTTACTCAACCACAAGCTAATACTGCAAATGGTGCAAATAGATGGTCAGATTATACTGATTCTGGTAGTAATGTTAGTGCTGCCTATAATGGGAATAGTTTGTTAGCTTCTGCACAATTACAACTTAATGGACAAGATAGGTTCTCTCTTAGAGACTCTGGTTATTTTAATCAATGTGTCCCATTAAAACGACACACTTGTAGTCCATCTGAAGGTATTTATGTATATTCTTTTGCTCTTAAACCAGAAGAACATCAACCTACAGGAACTTGTAATTTCTCAAGAATTGATAATGCTTATCTTATGTTAAATATGAATTCTGCTGTAGCAACGGATTTTAGAGTATATGGTAGAAACTATAATATTATTAGATACGTTTCCGGAATGGGTGGGAAAGCATATAGTAGTTAAGGTATGTCTCTGGGATGGATGGATTATTAATAAAAAATTTTTAAATTAATTATTTAATAAAAATAATTAATTTAATTTGTGTATTATTTACTTAGATAATCTAAACACTTCTTTTCTCGCAGTTTTATTTTACTTTCCCTTTTATTATTAATTCTAACAGCCTTTTCATCTTTTGACAATTTATTTGTATTCTTCTTTAAAAATTGTGTGCAAGGTTTATTATCACTCAGTAAATTTTTTTGTATATCCATATGTTTATATATCTTATTTATATGTTCCTTAAAT
>JACCDO012121325.1_pt1 | contig 13518 bp, 9 predicted proteins | sample 7446101 | NCBI WGS metagenome assembly JACCDO01 (sample SAMN15323440, study PRJNA562643) | freshwater metagenome | isolation source: river surface water | place: USA:Blue River Watershed | collected 2017-08-16
CGAGCCTTTTCAGCAGTTCCATAGCCAATCCCTCTAGTGCGCGGAGCACCACGGGGATTGTCATTAAAAAGTTGGTGGCCCTTCTTGGGAGCCTTTCGGGTTTTCATTGGGGGCCTCTATTTGATGAGCTCATTTATGAACGGCTTTTCCATTTCGTATCACACACCGTACAGATATAAATGTATTTCATATTTGCGGCATCTGTACGTTTATAAATAACATCCGATTCAGCCTGTCCTGTACGACTCGCACATGCTCCATTCGGGCATTTCAGATTTTTCACATGGGGAAGACGAGGGTCTGACTTTGTGAATTCATTAATCTCTGTAAGATATGACTCAGATGCCTGCTCAGCAATTGCAGTCTCCATCACGAGCCCTGGCTTTTCATCTTGACTATATCCACATGCACGGCAATAGCGCTGAAGTTCACCAGAAGGCTGCTCTTCCGAGGTTGCAGCAGGTCTAAGAGGCATATAATATTTACAGGTTGGGCAAAAGTTCTCTAGGATGGACATTCTTTCTCTACTGTACATTTCCAGCGACGAGGGCCTTCAATTTTACGACTCGCTCCATTAATTCTCTATATCCTGATTTTCCACACATTTGATACGGCACATTCCTAAATTCTACTTCGCCAGTCTCTTCCAAATATTTTATAAGGCGTTTCTGAAGACGTTGAAGCGTTGCTGGAAGTCGTCTCCGAAATTCTTCTGCAAATGGCTGAAATGATGATGGATGTATAAGAGCCTCTGCCCTTTCAAGAATATACCGAATGCATGCCACTTCAACGATACGGCTATAGGATACTGCTTTTTCTGTATTTGCGGCTAGCGTCTCATAACCTGGCTCGTTCGTAATAGGGTTTGCTGTCATAATACTTTGAAGTGTCACAAGAACTGTTGAAATGCGCATAATAGACGACCAGCTCGGACCAGACCAAGTCCCCAAAATACTCAAGCAGACTTTTCCATCTATATACATATTTGGATGAAATCGTGTATGACCATCACTTGTATTAAATGAGACTGCGGGCGAGTCAAAAGGAAATGTCTCTGAAAAACGAAACGAATACAGCATTGGACAGTCCTCATAAGGTGTATCTGGAGGTCCAAATATACATGCATTGCCAGTCATTATATTCCCTTCATTTGGTTCGTAGAAAATTCCAGACTCGCGATACAGTGGCTGCTGGAGTTCTCGTATATCGGATTGTATTCTCTTTGTGGACATTTGCAAATAGAGTATGTTATAATTCTAGTTTGCTGCGCATTTAAGTCCCTCGCGGCTTCCTCGGCGCTCTATAGATTGGGGGAGCCATGGAGTCCCGAGCCCCATCTGAAAAATTGACCGCCGCGACTGTGTCAGGTTATGACATACATGCTATCATGGCCGACCCATACATTGGCTCGTCTCTCCAGACGTTCCTCCAGACCCGCTACGTAAAAGAGCGCGGCCATGGCGCCGAATGGTCTATGACTGGAATGGGGAAAATCGGTGGAAAGTGGCTCGTAAATGATGCGGACTATGACCAGTTTCTTGACATCATGTACGACTACCTCTTTGTCCGAAAGATGCGACCGAATAACTTTGTGGAACAGCGGCGGCCTGATGGCACCGTTCCAATGCTCGTTGACCTGGATTTCAAGTATCCTGGGGAGAAGAATCTTCAGCGCGCATTTACCACAGAGCAAATTCAGTCTTTCATAAGTGAAATCATTACAGTTCTGAAAGAGCACTTTGAGCTCAAAGACCGCCAGACTCTGCGCTTCTTTGTCAGCCTTCGGCCGCAGCCCTATCAGGACCGTAAAACTGTCACGGCTCCCAAAAAGGATATCAAAGATGGCGTCCATATCGTCTGCCCTGACTTTAGTACAACTGCCGAACAAGCGGGTGTCGTCCGTCACATTCTTCTTGAACGCGAGGCTGTAAAGCGCAGTTTTGAGGGGACTGGGTATACGAACAAGGACGAGGATGTCTATGATAAGAGTCTCATCAGCAAGAATGGCTGGTTCTTCTATGGTGAGTCCAAACCTGACATTCCTCCGTATCTCCTGACGCACATCTTCAAGTACAATCCCAAGTCTGGAAAGGTGAGCAGCGAGCCCATTGAGAACTACGAGCCGCGCCAGCTCCTCGGCCTTCTCAGCATCCGCCATAAACTTTCGCCCGTTCTTCAGGTTCTTGAGAAGAAGAAGGATGAGTTTGATGAGCTTGTTGCAAAACTCCAAGCGCCAGTGAAGGTTGTTGAGCAAAATGCAATTGTCGCAGCAACAACACATGAGCAAGTAACGGGATTTATTCCGCTCATCATGGATAGTTTCAGCAACATTGTCAGTACAGACGATGAAATTGCTATTGCAAAAGACCTTGTTCTCAGATGTCTCAATGCGGAGCGAGCTGATTCCTATGACTCGTGGATGAAGGTTGGCTGGTGCCTCCGTAATATTGATGCGAGCGAGGAGATGTTTGATGTCTGGATGGAGTTTAGTAATAAGTCTGGCAAATCTGCTTCTAATAATATTGAGGCGCTCCGTCGCGATTGGATGCGTGGTACGATGCGTCGCGTCAGTGGCTCTCCTGGTCTCCGTATTGGAAGCCTGAAGATGTGGGCGCGCGAGGACAATCCTACTGCCTACGCGACCATTATGGATGGCGACATCATCTCCTTCATCACGAAGACGGCCATCACCTTCAAGGGAGGGACGCACCACCACGTTGCGAAGATGGTTCACAAGCTCTTCTATGACGACTATAAGTGTACGGTTGAGGGGCGCTCTTGCGAGTGGTACGAGTTTGAGGACCATGTCTGGAATCCTATGCCGCAGGGTCTTCACATCAAGACACTTATTACGGAGACCATTGCAGAAAAGGTAGATTCTGCTCGCCGTGGTCTTCATAAGCCGAATGAAAATAGCGCGAACTGGGAAGAGGAGAACAAACAGTACAATGAGAAAGTAGGAAAACTCCTTGAACTCCAGAAGAATCTCTATCATGCGAACTTCAAGGACAGTGTCATCAAGGAGGCCCAGCAACTCTTCTACGACCCTGACTTTTACAAGCGCATGAATCAGGACCAATACAAACTCGGCTGTGCTAATGGTATTCTCAATCTCCGTGATACAGAATATGATACTGCTGGCAACCTCGTACGATACAAGGCCACGCTTCTCCCTGGGTCAGCACAAGACTATATCAGTCTTCGTGTGGGTGTAACTCCTGATGGAAAAGACCCTATTAACTATGTTCCCTACAATCCTGACGACCCTGTCCAAGGCGAAATCATGGAGTTCTTCAAGAAGCTCTTTCCTGCAGATGACCTTCGCGAGTATGTTCTTACACTCGCGGCGGGCTGTCTTGAAGGCGCCAATAAAGAGCAGTGCTTCTATATTATGACGGGCTCTGGTGGTAATGGTAAATCCAAGTTCATTGATCTTATGACGAATGTTCTTGGCCAATATGCTGGATCACTCAGTACGACGGCTCTTACGCGCAAGCGTCCAGAGTCTGGTGCAGCAAATCCTGATATCATTAGTATCAAAGGGTGTCGTTTCATTAAGACAGAAGAGCCGGATGAAAATGAACCTCTCAACTCTGCGCGCATGAAGCAGTTCAGCGGTGAGGACCTTGTTGAGGCACGTGGTCTCTTCAAAGACCAAGAGCGATTTAAAATTACGGGCAAAATCTTCCTTGCATGCAATCGTATGCCGCCGATTCATTCTATGGATGGTGGTACATGGCGCCGTATTCGTGTCATTCCATTTGATAGTCGCTTCCTTCCTGCGGGGGACCCTATGATTGACGAGAAGCGCCACATTTATCCTCGTGATGATATGATGGACGAGCGCATCAAAGCCTGGCGCGAACCCTTCTTCGCACTCCTCGTACACTACTATCAGACCAAGTACTGTCCTAATGGAATCAAAAAGGTTCCTTCTGTTGTCATGCAAGCATGTGAGAACTATAAGGGCAGCTTTGATTCCTATGGGAAATTCATCAAGGCGCGTGTCCGCCGCGTTGCCGGTTGGGATGACCCGCCGCAGTTCAAAGATATGTGGAAATGCTACCGCAACTGGCACAACGACCAGTCGGCAACTGGCAAGCGCCTCAGTGAAAATGAACTTAAGATTCGTCTGAATGAGCAATTCCAAGCTCCTGCGGACGGAAAAACATATCTTCACCTGCGACTCTTCCACACGGATGAAGACACTGAAGAATACGATAAAGAGGAAGAAGTCGTTACCGCGTAAAATAGTAGCGATAAATAACTAAATCACGCTATTTTTACTATAAGAGCATATACACAGAGTGTTACAAGAAGAACAAGTGCAAGTGTAAATACGCCAGACTTCCAACCACCGCCAGGAGATGCCCAGCGCACAAAGACAATTGTAATTATCATTGTGAGCCAGCCAAACCAGAACAATAAGAGTGTCACATCTTGGAGTGTTGGTGTGAGCTGCTCCTTTGGTGTCCCGTTCATTACATCCTCCATAAATGAGCGGTCAGCAGATTCAGAAATACGGCGGTACTTGCCAATTTCAGCCTGAACGCTATTTTTTTTCTCTTGTAATTGCTGAATCTGTTTGTCTGCGCCAGAAACAGTTGCCCCAGATAAATTTACCAAAGCATTCATAGAATTACCTGTTGTAAGAATATCATCAAACTGTCCTCTTAGCTCTTGAAATGTATTCTTAAAGACAGATGAATCAGGAAAGAGTCTTCTTGCCATCATTGTATCAGGATTTGTACGACAATTATTAACATATTGGTCAAATGACTGACCAAGATTTGCACTTCTCAAACATTGTGCGTTTGTTGGATTTGTACCCATTTCTATAGCTTCTCCTGTTTTAGGCAGAGCCAAATAATGCGCTTGTTGCATTTCTCAAACGGGACTGTACGTTTTCTATACCATCCGCTACTTGTAACGTAGCAGCATTCAAATTAGTTTCCATTGTACTTGCCGCATTTGTAGCTGCACCACGCTCTTCAAGTCCTCTAGCGTCATCGCATGTCGGAGTGACAGAAGGTCCGCCCATTTGTGCAAAACGGCGGCGATTCCAGAAACGATTGTCACGACTGTATTGTGTATATTGTGCACGAACAGCAATTGTCAGCACAACTGCAACAACCATTAAACCAATAATTCCGTAGAATACAGTTGATGGTAACATGCCCATTCGCTGAAAATAGAGCAATGGGGCTGTAATTGTTAAGACAATAAACATAAGCTGCAATATAAAAAGTGTATCTCTCTTATTTTCAGCCGACCATTCATTCATTTCAACTTGACGTTTCGCATTTTGACTGTTTATACTTGCTGCATCTGCAGTTGTCTTTACCCTATCAAATGTACTCTGCTGCAAAGAATCCAAGTCCTTATTACGAACATGATAATAAAGGATATTCTTTGTTGTATCTCCTGCACGTTGAAGATCCCCATACACTTTTTGAAAGTTGTCGGAATGCTCCTTGGTGACTGTATTGTATAACTCAGATTTGCGGTCTGTAATAAATTGACTGAGTTTTGATGGATCTGCACGTAAGGTATTCATTGCATTTGCAAGCTGAACATCTTGAAGCTGTAATACATTTTGAATATCTCTGTCCAATCCCATGGTAGCCACTTCTATTTGATGTGCGGAGATTATACTAGTCAATACTATTGATAAGTATAAGTATGCTTTGTTTACTATTTATATATTTTTATGTACGTGCAATATAGAATATCATACCCAGTGCTACAATATTAAGAATACCATACATTGTAAGTAAATTTTGGTTTGCTTTGTTCTTTTCAACTGTATAATGAATCATACGCTCATTTAATTCTGCTGCCGCTGTCTCGCGCTGTAAAATCTTATTCTGCTCCAAGAGGCCTGCTTGACGTGCTTGGAGTCTGGAATTGACTGAATTAATATCTTGCTGGAATTGGCTGGATGTTGAATAGCGAAACTTACTAACTCCATTTGTAATCTGCGTTAAAAGTGTGAGTTTCTTATTGAGGTCACGCGCCTTATTAAGTTTGCTCTGAACTGTCGTAGATTGCTGGGTACCTAGGGATGATGTGGCAACCGTCTGTAAAAATCCATCCAAGGCTGCAAAATATCTGCGCTCGTAAAAACAGTATTCCTCCTTGATTTTTTGCTGGAATTGATTCTCTCTTTCTACATACGTTGCGAGGGGATCAACTGCTTCGGGAGCAGTAAATGGTGTACTTGCTGCATTAGCAGCACGTGTTGGTGTAGGAATACGCCCTTGAGATTCTAATTGTTGAATGTAGGTACGAATCCAATCATCGGCGGCTAACCCGTCTGTCATAGCTGGAAAAGTAGATGGCAATATGCCACCCGTAAATAATTGGTCTAATTCAGCAACTGTAAATGCAGGGACTGAATTTGTTCCTCCGCAAAAGGCACTCATGTCTTACGACTCCTACTTAGCCGTCCTAACTTATTTCATCGTTGTGCCAAGGACACCCTTTACAGAAAGAATGCCAACAACAGTAAAAACAAGAACTATTCCTGCCAGAACTGAATAGGCTCTTGAATCTGTAAAAAGACTAAAGACGCCTGTACCAACTGAATTATATCCTGAATACAGATTTGCTGCGCCAGCCGAGGGGCTGAAAAAGTCACGGAGCATCAACCCACTTAGGAACAAGAGGAGGATTCCAAAACTAATCATTACAGAGACTGAAATTAAATGAAGAGGCTTTGTAAATCCTAACTTGGCACCAATACCCTGATAAAAACTCACTTCCTGTGCAGGTCTTTCTATATCACCTTGTCGGGCAAGAGAGGTGTCCGCATCTTGTTTAACATTCTTCAACTCTTTTTCAAGGTTTATAATATCATTTCGGATGGTACCAACTTGTTGAAGTTTATTTTGTACATCTGCTGCACTTGTCATTTGCCGAACAGCTCCAGACAATCTCATATTGAGAGTAATATAATCCTTTTGAAGACCAGTAATTTCATTAAAAATAGTATTGGCAGTTGTGTAATCAGCATTGGAACCCGGGTTTTGCGAAATACCAGCATTATTTACAAACCGAAAAATCGCTGCATTCATATTCTCCACTTTTTGGTCAATTATAGCATTCGTTGTACGATTATCTAGTTCAGTCTTTTGATTCTGTAAATTCGCCTTCAATTGGTCCCAGCTGGCCATCTTCTATTTAGGGAGTACAAACACGATATTCTACATACTCACCTGCCGTAGGCGAAGCACGCGTAATTTTTACAATATCATGAGGAACAAGCCCAAGACAGCGGCCAGCGGGGTCATCGTGAAAGCGAATCACGGGGAGTTGAGACTTAGATTTAATACAGAGCTCTTTCATAAGTGCCTCATGCTGTTCCGTAGGAACAACTTCAAACTTGGGCTGAAGTACATGCTTGAGCGGGTTATTCACAAGGCGAACCATGAGAAAGAACTGAATTCTGAGACCGTGTTTTGTCCATGCATCATAGGCACCCTTATTGAAGGATTCCATGTCATCAGAACTATTATCCTTCTTTGTCATAAAGATAACCATAACTTCTGTCGTTTTTGGGTCAACACCTTGAAGGACTGATGCACCTTTTCCAGAATCATCTGCAATAAGATTCTTTACATATGTACCTGTGCCTACAGACTGTTTAATATTTCCAATTTCATATTCAACAATTGCAGTCTTTGAAGGGTCGGCCTTTGATTTTACAGTAACACGAAGAGCTTCGGGAGAATTAATCAGTTTGACTAGTTCACTCCCAATCATCTTTCTGTAAGGCGTAGTATCATAGCCACGACCTTCTAGCAGATCCAGGATCGTTACACGAGACCGAATCAGAGTGTCTTGAAGCGAAGTATTGTCCATTTATATCTCTCTACATAGTTCGTAGAGGTTTCTGGTGTCAATTTTTATCCCTCCTTTTGTACAATTATACGTTGCGCATAATGTTTGGGTCCTTCAGGTTCTCCGCCCTCTTGTTCATATCCACCCTCTTGTTGCTGCATGGGTGGTGGAGGAGGAGGTCCATACGCTTGTTGAGGCGGTGGGCCATAATTATATCCACCATATTGTTGTTGCTGTCTAGGATACTGCATTCTGGCACGGCGACGAATCGGCGGCCCATACCCTCCTTGCGAGGGTCCATACCCTCCTTCTTGCTGAGTATAAGCAGGTGCGGGCGGTGGTTGTAAGGATGCAGTTGCATCACCTGGCACTCGTAATCCTGCTGCAGCCATTGCACCTGGGGTTGTATCAATAGTTATAACAGGGGCTCCTCCATCACCTGGTACAATATCAAGAGGAGGATGTGCTCCTTGTATGAGCTGAAGGGGCTGTGCTGCTGCTGGTGCTGGTGCTGGTGCTGGCGCTGGCGCAATAGACGCGGGTGCAAGTTGTACGTCACCTGGTCCTTGATTTGCTGCCACAAGGCCCTGTATTACTCGGCTCGCCTCCCGTTGAGCATTTGTCGGTTGTTGATTCGCAATTGTAGTTGCTGCAGCTCCTTGCAACTCTTGCTGGAATGTCCGAACTGCTCTTATCTGAAGCGTGTCCAGCTCACGCGCAATATCAGCCGCGGTCGGTGCAGGTCGTACATTCTGAAGAGTTGGTACCTCTGGCTCATGATACACGCGTGATCTTAACCGCTGAGCTACTTGACCTTTGGCATCTACAAGTTCACTTACATGACGCATACCATTCAAGCGTGTCGTATCACGAGTTGTTAAAATACGCATACCCATATTGGCAAACATCTCCAATTCCTGGAAAAAGAGCTTTGTTGCATAGGGGAAATTAATCTTGCTAAAGCTCGTCGCACTACGGACTGAAGGGGGGATGGGCTCCATATTTGATGCATTGTCTCCTGAATATTCAATAGGGCCATCGCACAAGGGGCAAATATAAAAGTCCTGGCGCTCATTGTACAACGGAATCGTACCACAGCCATTGCACACATAGAATGTTGTTCCGTCACTACGCATCATATACGATTCATTCTGGAAGCCTGATATACCATGCGCGACAATCGCATCACGTTCCATCTCACCAATCTTCATACCACCCTCATTACCGCGACCACCCGTTGGCTGGTGCGTGCGCTGCTCTCTGCGACCTTGTCCACGCGCATTCCACTTATCCTCTGTCATATGCTTCAAACGCATACCATATACAACTCCCATAAAGATATCTGCTTCCATTTGTTCCCCTGTCATACCGTTATAGAGAACTTGATTGCACATACGATTGAGACCGAGCTTCTCAAGAATGTTTCCAAGCATCTCATGAGGGCTGCCATCGTTCATAAAGGCCGTCACATTTCCTATTGCGCCAATCTCTGCCGACACGTTGCCAAAAATCATCTCCAAGATTTGTCCAATCGTCATACGCGACGGAATCGCTGTGGGGTTCATAATCATATCTGGCGTGATACCGTCGGCTGTGCGAGGCATATCAGTCGCGCGATATAAGACGTTAATTGTTCCCTTCTGACCATGTCTGTTGGAATTTCCTGTCCATACAGCAGTCTTACAGCCTTTTCTGCGAACCAAGAAAATTTCAGAAGGAACTGAAATACAATATACTTTATCACCTAGTTTATTTCTTTCGTGTTTTTCAATATTCATAATTGGAACATATACATTATTTTCAGTAATAATATAATATAATTTTGGCGCTGATGTATAAACTTCCGCTGCTGTAATTAGAGTTGGTGTTGTAGTCTCAGATTCTGCAACATAAAGACGGTGATTTCCTGTAACATACTGAGTTCCTACAACTGTATTTATCTCGTACATTTCTCCAGAATGATTGAATACGAATGTATATGTTGGTTGTACAAATTCAGTAGTAGATTTAAATGTATTTAACTGAGCAACTTCATCATCTACTGTTACATCTGCAATTGAAATCCATCCACGATTCTTAGTCAAAACATCATGATCATCGGTCAAACAGAATTTATCCCCAAGCTCAGGTACACGGTCCTGCGTAAGACGCACTTTTACAAGACGAAGACCATTATTATTCATTGTCACTACAACAGATTCTACACGGCCGCGCGTCCATACTTGCGGCGTCTTGCTCGCATCCTTCATTTGACCGCCAAGACCAATCATGTATCCACCAATAATAACAGTATTCTGGTCAACATATTCACCAATACGCACGAGACCATTATCATCCAACTTACTATAGTCCAAGTTTGGCTTCAAGTCATTCCAACCAGGAATCTGCTTCGGATTTCCAATACGGATTTGCGTGCGAGAAATAGGGTCATCCTCTTCAAACAATTCATAGGAACGATAATTGATGCTGCGGAATTGGCCACGAGCAAGTGCGTCTGCATTCATAATAATACCATCCTCTTGATTGTAGCCGCCATACATACCCATTGCCAAAATGATATTCTGACCATAGGGCATCTTACCGCCTCCAATATAATCCTGATAGATTGTGCGCGAAAGAGGTGCCTCACCATAACAGAGCACATTTGCAGTATTGTCAAAACGATTCTTCCAATTCGTCGTGTACAAACTCAAGCCTTGTTTACTTTGACTGGCAGAGAGCTGGTTACGAGGTGACTGGTTATGATTGGGGAATGGAATCATATTGCCAAGGAGACCAAGAATCGTACTAGGGTGGACCTCCATGTGTGTTGTATCCTTCAAGACATGCTCAGGATAATTTGCAATAAGAATTTCATTTTGTTCATATGGGTCAATATATTCAATGAGACCTATCTTGTCCGCGTGACTCTCAAAGAACTTAATATAGTCCTCAAGAGTAGCCTTTGCAGAGTCTGCAAGCGGGTCTGTAAAGTTGCGGCTTCCAATACTGATTTCTGGACGTAATGTGCCTACAATCAAATCTCGCCATGTTCCACGCTGAAAACGCTCTCTAGGAGGCAAGTGGCCATACGAACCACCTTCCTCACAAATAATAAGCGGGCGCAAAGGACGGCCCTCGTCCAAATAAATGAAAATACGGCGCTCTGGAATGCTAAATGCCGTACTGGAAAGCGGCGGCAAAAATCCAGAACGTTTCATGAAGCGTAAGACGCGACTAAGAAGCATGGGAAATCCAGTGTAGCCAATAATTCCAGAATTGAGATAGACTGGAACCATTTTTATTACAAGTTCTGGTGTTATATGTTCACATGCGATTACAGTGCCACGATTGAAGAGCCATTCTCTAAGTTTTGCTGGATTTGTTGCAGTACTAATTGCAGTCATCATTGTCAAATTCTTTGTGATACCAATAGAACCACCACTGGGCGTCTCAGAGGTGCAGAAATATCCATATTGACTTGGATGTAAACGACGAGGGCCCTGGAGTTTCATACCCGTGTCAAAGTTGAGCACTGCGTGGCGCAAGTGACTTATAAAATCCAAATAGGACAAACGACTGAGCTCCTGCAATACACCTGCTTGCTCTTGATTATTTCCAACAATCCATTTGCCCTTGAACCCACGCATAATACCTTCTGTAATATGACCTATTGCAAAGATTTGGCGACGATTGCCCTCTGCAAAAATATTCAAGAAGTTCATATCTGAATAGAGAGATTCATTGTAACTAAATGTCTCGTCAATGCGCAACTTGACCATTTTTACAAAAGTCTTATAGATGTTATAAAATAACATTTGGCATAAGAACCCGCTTGTTAAGAGGCGCTGGTTACGAGTGTCATCACGACTCGCTGGAGGGTCCATGCGTTTAATTACACGAAGAATCTTGCGTACACAATCGGCCAAGAAGGCAACTCGTGCCCCAGGAAGGTCTTCAACATGAGGAAAGAGCTGATTGTGAAGAATGTCCAATACATGGAATTCACTAAATCCCTTTGTGAGAGATTTAATATACTGGACTGCAGAATACGTATCTAAGAATGGTGCAGCGTGATTTACAGAGGCTGTAAGAAGGTCCGCCAATGTCTTAGCTTCAGGGGATGTAAAGTCAGGGAAGATTTGTCGAAAGATATCTTCATCTGTCTGAATACCAAGGGCACGGAACAATATAAAAATGGGAATCGGCTTGAGAACAAATGGAATACTGACTTCCAAGACTGAGGGTTTATATACAGACGGTTTCTTTGAAAATCCTTGTGGTTTGCGTATTTGGTCGCGCGTCCAGAAGAAACTTACACGCTTAACATCACGGCTCACTGGATTCAAGCAACTAATAGAGGCATAGTACTGGACATTTGGGTCCGACTTTTGCTCCGTAACCCAGAGAGTATTAAATGCACCTTCTTGGCGTGTTACAATAACCTTTTCAGAACCATCTACGATAAAATACCCGCCAGGGTCTTGAGGACACTCACCCATCTCCGTCAAGAGAGGTGCTGGTTTTCCATGCAAAACACAATAGCGACTGTGAAGCATAAGTGGAATGTTACATAGACTTAACTTTGGAATATCAATTATTTTTTCAAAGGTTTTAGGTCTAGGCTCTTCCGCAGTAGGTGGCAGTTTAATAGAAATAGCTACACGTATGTTTGCTTGAATTTGAAGTGCATATGTCATATTGCGTAAACGCGCCTCATTTGGAAACAGTGCACGTACATCTTCACCATTCTGAAGGGCAACCGTTGGAGTTCCAACAAATATTTCAGTTCCAGATTCGCCACCGATATAAATTTTCACTTCATACTTATAATCATGGGCGCCGCGACGCTCCTTCGGATTTTTTAGAATGATAATTGGATTTTGTGATGCGATAATTTCCTGCAAATCACGCTCAATAAATTGGTCATAACTCTCAATGTGATGGCGTGTTAGAGGTGTAAATTGTGTTGTAAAGTATTTATGAATAATATCTGTGGCCAATTTACGGGCCTCTTGTGCATCCATCGGCTGTTCATATGCAGGTGGATGCTCTTCTACGCCTTGAACATCGGCGGCTTGTTGGGGTGCTTCTGCTGGTACAGGTGCTGGTGCAGCGGCAGCTACAGCTGGTGCTTCAGCAGCGGCAGCACTGGCTTGCATTTGTTGGTCTACTTGGGCAGCGGCCTCAAGTTGCTGTTGAGCAGCGGCAGAAAGGGGTTCAGGAGGGGGCTGGGCTGCCAATGCCTCATTTGAGCCTTCATTTGAGCCTTCATTTACAGCCTCCTCATTCATAATCTCTTCTTGCTCAGATGCTCCAGGTACTGCATCTGTATCCATCTGGAATCCTACTTGTTTGTGGTCTTTTCCTTTAGCCATTATTTGCCGAAACGTTTTGAATAAAAGAAAAAAGATTCATTTATTCAAAGTATTGTAAAACATCACATATTTATCGCGTTGTTACATCATTTGCCAACATGCGTGGGTATGTATTCAATCCAGGTGTTATAAATGCCTGACCAACTGGCTGATTTTTCCACGCCTGTTGTATTACATCGGGACCGGGACCAATAGGCTGACCATTCCATGCCCTGGAAGCATCAAACAAAACACTCGGCGGATTTGTTGCTATAACTGGGCGAAATAACATAGATGAAAGACCATCTATCAAGCCGCCGCCGCTCATACGATTGCTTCC
>JACCDO010373012.1_pt1 | contig 13517 bp, 11 predicted proteins | sample 7446101 | NCBI WGS metagenome assembly JACCDO01 (sample SAMN15323440, study PRJNA562643) | freshwater metagenome | isolation source: river surface water | place: USA:Blue River Watershed | collected 2017-08-16
ATTGCTCGTGGTGATCGCGATCATCGCGATCCTGGCGGGGATGCTGTTGCCGGCACTTTCCAAGGCCAAGGCGAAGGGACAGGCCACCGTTTGCTTAAGTAACATGAAGCAGGTCAGCCTGGGGGCGACGCTTTACTACGGAGACAGCGACGATGAGTTGGTGCAATTGGCTGCTGATTACACGGGCCGAGCCTTGCCCGCAGACCTGATGCTGCCCCCACCGGCGGGCGGTCAGGTGGCGGTCACTTGGCCCGATTTGCTCGGTAAACAGGTGAAGAACCCCAAGGCCTTCAACTGCGCGTCCCTCAAGGACCCGCCCATTCCCAGTTCTTCCAACACGTGGGGAATTGGCATCAATTTTAACAGCCTCTCCCGCTTTCTCGACAACCCTGCGGGCCGCAACGGGATGCCTGCCAAGTGCCGGGTCATCGAAATCAAGAATCCGTCAGACACAGTATACTTCGCGGATTCGGCCCAGGTCCTGAATGCCAACACTGTTCATCCTGACTCATGGCAATTGAGGACGGGCCCCTCCGCGAGCATTACGCCGTGGGATAATTTGCTCTTCCGCACCCCGGAGAACACCGTGTCCTGGGCCAGCACCACGCTTCCCTACCGGCCATTTAACCGGCACAACAAACGGTGCAACATGGGCTTTGTGGATGGTCACGCTGAGGCACAGCCCGTCAGTTACATGGCGCTCGGCGGCACGTTCACCGGCGGCACGTTTTTCCCTGGCGCCGCGGGTGAAACAGGAAATCCGAACACCAATCCCGGCCCGGGGAACGGTCGCTATGACCCGCGTTGGAAGTGGGACCGCGAGTGAGCAAGCCAATGAATGCCTCTTTTCGATTCCTCATGGCTGCGCTGTTCGTCGCAGCTCTGTTCACTGCCGGCTGTCGGAAGCGCAAGGTGGAGACTGCACAACCGTCAGCAGTTCAGGCAGAACCAATGTTCAGAATTGCGACTGCGCCGACGCCTGTCGCGCAGCTCAAGTTGCTGACCGACGCGCTGACCGCATGGGAGGAACAGAATGGAGGCCGCGCGATGACGAACCTGAACCAGTTGGTGGAGAGCCGAATTATCGACCAACTGCCCGCCCCGCCCCCGGGTCAACGGTTTGTTATCGATGGCCGGCGGCATCAGGTGCTGTTGGCTGCGCCTTAGTGAGGTAGTGGGCAAGCGTGCTGGCAAGAGCCGTGGCAGCGCGGCGGCATTTATCGGCAGGAAGGCTTTTCCATCCGCTGAACTCAAACGGCTCCGCACGCACGGGACCGCCGTATTCAATGCGCCGTAACCTGCCGAGGAGACTTGCAGGATCAATCACGCCAGTAACCCCTGGCAGCTCGCGCTGGCGGTCCCCCAGTTCGGACTGGGGAATGCCCGCCGGCGCGTCAGCCAGGTCCACCAGCACGATTTCTTCGCGGCGCAGCGTGTTGAGTTCCGCCGCCGGGCTCCCGCTCATCCACCAGTGCCATGAGTCCAGCACGAGGCCGAGGTTGGGGGCGTTGATCGCGGCGATGAGCTCGCGCAACTGCGGCAGCGTGTGGATGAACTCATGGCGCTTGCCGCGCCGCAGCGTGGGAGTGGCACAGTATTCAAGGCCCAGTTGAATGCCGTGGTCCCCGAGCACCTGCGCCACGGCGCCCAGGCGTTCGATGTGCTGGTGAAAGTTGGCGGAGTAGGGGAGGTCGTCGTGCGCGGGGACGATGGACGTGCCCAGCCGCGTCACCCCGCTGCGTTGGAGGACCTGGGCGAACTTGGGCAGCTGCCGCAGCCCGTCGTCAAAGCGCTGCGCATCCCGTCGCAGATCAATGGGCATTCCGGCCACGCCGAAACGCAGTCCCCGGGCGCGCAGATCATCCAGTAACCGGAGTAGTTCCCCCTCTGAAAGGGCAGCCAGTTCGTCCGCCCGTGCCTCGACGGAATTAAATCCGTGACGGTGCGCAAGCTCAACGGCCTCGGACTGCGTCGCCTCAATGCACAGGCTGCGGCAGACCAGGCAGGTGAACATGATGAACGGCGGCGCTGCTGGTGCCGGCCCGGGACGTTACATCAGCTTCAGCAGGGTGTCCGCCATGTCGCTGGGGGTGGCAGCGACGCCGATGCCAGCGGCCTTGAAGGCGGAAATCTTCGCCTCCGCCGTGCCTTTGCCGCCGCTGACAATTGCTCCGGCGTGGCCCATGCGGCGTCCGGGAGGAGCCGTGGCACCCGCGATGAAGCCCGCAACGGGCTTGGTGCCGTGCTTGGCGATCCAATCGGCAGCCTCTTCCTCAGCGCTGCCGCCAATTTCACCAATCATGATGATGCCCTTGGTCTCGGGGTCGGCCATGAAGAGCTTGATCACGTCGAGGTGCGACGTGCCATTGACCGGGTCGCCGCCGATGCCCACGCAGGTGCTCTGGCCGACGCCCCGCGAAGTGAGCTGCCACACCGCTTCGTAAGTGAGCGTGCCGCTGCGGCTGACGACGCCGATATTGCCCTTCTTGTGGATGTAGCCGGGCGCGATGCCAATGCGGCAGCCGCCGTGGGAGTCCTTGCCCTCGCCCGGGGTGACGATGCCGGGGCAGTTTGGTCCGATGAGGCGGGTTTTGCTGCCGGCCATGGCCTGTTTGGCGCGAATCATGTCGCGCACGGGAATGCCCTCGGTGATGGCGACGACGAGGTCGAGACCCGCGTCCGCGCCTTCGAGAATCGCATCGGCGGCGAAGGGCGGGGGAACGAAGACGGCGCTGGCGGTCGCCCCGGTCTGCTTCACCGCATCGGCGACGGTGTCGAAGATGGGCACCTTGTGCCCGCCGTGCTCGAAGAACTGGCCGCCCTTGCCGGGCGTGACGCCAGCGACGAGTTGGGTGCCGTAGTCGAGGGAGAGCTTCGCGTGGCGCGCACCGAATTCGCCGGTGATGCCCTGGACGAGAAGTTTGGTTTGGGGAGTGACGAGGATGGCCATGAGAAAAGCGGGTTGGGTTGGGGTTACTTCGCCACGGTCTTGACGACTTTCTGGGCTGCATCAGCCATCGAGTCGCCGCTGATGATGGTAAGACCGGATTCGGCGAGCGTCTTTTTGCCGGCGGCGACGTTGTTGCCTTCGAGGCGGACGACAAGCGGGAGCGTCAGGCCGGTCTCCTTGACCGCCGCGACGATGCCGGTGGCGATGACGTTGCAGTCCATGATGCCGCCGAAGATGTTCACGAAGATGGCCTTCACCGACGGGTCGGAGAGGATGATCTTGAAGGCGGCGGTGACCTGGTCCTTGCTCGCACCACCGCCCACGTCCAGGAAGTTCGCCGGGCTGGCACCGTAGTGCTGGATGATGTCCATGGTGGCCATGGCGAGGCCCGCGCCGTTGACGAGGCAGGCGATGGAGCCGTCGAGCTTGATGTAGTTCAGGTTGAACTTGCTCGCCTCGATTTCCAGCGGCGATTCCTCGGCGAGGTCGCGCATCTCCTGAATGTCCTTGTGGCGGTAGAGCGCATTGTCATCGAGGCCGATCTTGGCATCGACGGCGACCATCTTTTCCTTGCCATCGGCGCCGACGCAGATGCAAAGGGGGTTGATCTCGACCATTGAGGCGTCGGCTTCCCACCACGTCTTGTAAACGCCAGCGAAGAGCTTTGCGGCCTGACCGGCCAGCTCCCCTTTCAGGCCCAGCGCGGCGGCAATCTTGCGCCCCTGCCAGGCCTGGAAGCCCATGGCGGGGTCGATGTGCTCCTTGATGATTTTCTCCGGCGTCTTTTCAGCCACTTCCTCAATGTCCACGCCGCCCTCGGTGCTCGCCATGATGAGCGGGCGGGAGTTGGCGCGGTCCAACAGCACGGCCAGGTAAAACTCCTTCTTGATGTCTTCGGCGGCGGCGACGAGCACGGTGCTGACGACGCGACCATCGGGGCCGGTCTGCTTCGTCACGAGCGTGTTGCCCAGCATGGCCTTGGCGTGGGCCGTGGCTTCCTCGGCGGACTTGGCGAGTTTGACGCCGCCCTTGAAGCCGTCTTTGAAGATGCCCTTGCCCCGGCCGCCCGCGTGGATCTGGGACTTCACCACCGCGAGCTTGTTGCCGGCGGCGAAGATGCGGTCGGCGGCGGCTTTGGCCTCGTCAACGGTCTTGCAGGCATCGCCTGGCGGGACGGCGACCCCATACTGTTTCAAAAGCTGCTTGGCTTGGTATTCGTGGATGTTCATTTCGGAAAATTTGGTTCGGCATTCAGCAAACAGGGCGGACTCATCGCCCGCCCTGTTGGCACTGGAAGAATTGTCAGCGCTGTTCGACCGGCACTACCTTCAAGCCGACCGGGCCGGTGTATTGCGACTGCGGTCGGATAAGGCGATTGTCGGCCAACTGCTCGAGGACGTGGGCCGTCCAGCCGCTGGTGCGGGAGATCGCAAAGATCGGCGTGAAGAGATCGGTCGGGATGCCCAGCGAGTAGTAAACGGTGGCGCTGTAGAAATCCACGTTCGCGTGGAGGTTCTTCTTCGTGAGCATCAACTCGGCGATGCGCTCGGACATTTGAATCCACTTCGGCTCGCCGAGCTGGCTGCTGAGAATCTGCGCCATGCGCTTGAGGTGCGGCGCGCGGGGATCGAGCACCTTGTAAACGCGGTGGCCGATGCCCATGATTTTTTTCTTCTGCGCGAGGGCGTCGGCGACCCAGCCGTCCACCTTTTCGAGGGAGCCGATTTCCTGAAGCATCTTGATGACGCCCTCATTGGCGCCGCCGTGCAGCGGGCCCTTGAGGGTGCCGATGGCCGTGGTGATGGCCGAATACATGTCCGACAGGGTGGCGATGGTGACGCGGGCGCTGAAGGTGGACGCGTTCATGCCGTGGTCGGCGTGGAGCACGTAGCAGACGTCCATGGTGGCCTCCATGTCCTTGGTGGGCGGAGTGCCATTGACCATCCAAAGGAAATTGGCCGCCTCGCCGAGCTTGGGATCCGGAGCCACCAGCGGAAGGCCCTGACGGTTGCGGTGGAAATAAGCCGTCACCACGGGCAGTTGGGCGATGAGGCGCAGCGCCTTGCGCCGCTGGGCGTGCTGTGAGTCGTCCTCGCTCGTGGTGTCGAAGCAGCCCAGCGCCGAGACCGCCGTGCGGATGGCGTTCATCGGCGGGGTGTCCTTCGGCAGCTTGCAGATGATGTCCACCACGCCCTGCGGGATGTCGCGGAACTGGGCGAGCGTGGTCTTCAACTCGGCGAGTTCGGCCTTGTTGGGAAGGTGGTTGTGATGCAGGAGATGGACGACCTCCTCGTAGGTGACTTTGCCGGCCAGTTCGTTGATGTCGTAGCCGCAGTAAATCAGCTGGCCGATGTCGCCCTTGACATCACTGAGGCGGGTTTGGGCGGCGACGACGCCTTCGAGGCCTTTGCTTGGGTTAGGGGCCGTGGAGGTGCTCATGCGGTGGGTGTTGGTTAAAACAGATACGTAAACGTAGTGCGAATCTAGGTAGTGGGCAAACACGGGTCAACGGATTTCCAATAAAAGGCGCAATGAATGGGCCGAATTCATGCGCTTAATCAGTTTGATGGAAGGGATTGCGATTCTGCCTGAACACATTTCGCGCACCTCGCGTCTGCCCTCTGCAACCAGACTTGTTATGTCATTGTTTCGCTCGTTTCGCGTCGTGTCGTTTGTGACCACCGGCTGCTTCGTCGCCCCGTTAATCGGGCTCGGCGCCGATGCCCCGAAGGAGGACACCAAGAAGGGGCCGCTGCCCGTTGCCAAGCTGCGTCGCTCCGCCAAGGTGGACTTCGAAAAGGAAATCCTCCCCATCTTCCGGCGCAACTGCCTCTCGTGCCATAACTCCCAAAAGGCCGAGGATGGGGTCAACCTGGAAACGCCCCAAACCATTGCCAAGGGCGGCGACACCGGCAAGATGGTCGAGCCGAAGAAGCCCGACAGCAGTTCGCTCTTCCGGGTGGCGGCGCACATGAGCAAGCCTCCCATGCCTCCCGCCGGGAACAAGGCCGGGGCAAAAAACCTTACGCCGGACGAGTTGGCCCTGCTGCGCCTGTGGATTGAGCAGGGTGCCACCGGCGAGGTTAAAGGCACCGGCCCCATCGTCTGGCAACCGCTGCCGCCCGGGCTGAATCCCGTCTACGCCGTCGCCCTCACGGACGATGGGCAGTTCGCTGCCGCGGGGCGGGCCAATCAGATCCACCTCTTCCACCTGCCCACCGCCTCCGCAATCGGCCGCCTCACGGACCCCGCGCTGCTTGCGGACAAAACCTACGCGCGACCCGGCGTGGCCCACCGGGACATGACCTACTCCCTGGCCTTCAGCCCGGACGGCGGCACGCTCGCCTCCGGCAGCTTCCGCGAGGTGAAGATTTGGGAACGGGTCCCGGCCGCAGCCAAGTTTACGCTCGCCAACGCAGCCGAGAAGGCCGTCCAAGCAATCGCCTCCAGCCCGGACGGCAAGTGGCTCGCCACCGCCGAGGGCAACGGCATCAAGTTGTGGAGCTTTGCAGCCGGCGCGGTGGCCAAGAACCTGGCCGGGCACACCGGCACCGTGCGGGCTCTTAAGTTCACTCCGGACGGCACCCGGCTCATCTCCGGTGGCGCGGACAAAACCGCGCGCGTTTGGAATCTGGCCGACGCGACGGTCTTCGCCGAAATCACAACGCCTGCTGAAGTGAACGCCGTCACCTGGCTGGCCGATGGCAAACAGATCGTCACCGGCGGCTCGGACAATCTTATCCGCACCTGGAAGCTTCCTGACGCGGCGGGTGGCAAAGCAGAAGCCGGCAAGGAGATCAAGGGTCACACCGGACCGGTCACCACGCTCGATACCTTTCCGGCCGCTCCCACCCAACTGCTCTCTGGCAGTGCCGATGGCTCCGTCCGGGTTTGGAATGCGGACAACGCTTCTCAGACCCGCACGGTCGCCCACGGCGCGCCGGTTACGGCCGTCGCCGTCCGCGCGGATGGCAAACTTTTTGCCTCGGCAGGCGGCGCGCTCGCCAAGCTCTGGGCTGCGGCGGATGGCAAGCTCGTTGCCGATGTGAAGGGGGACCGCGCCGCGTTGGATGCCCAAGCCGTGGCCGACCGTGCATTGACCTTTGCGAACAACGAAGTGACCTACCAGAAGGCGGCCCTCAAGAAGGCGGAAGACGACCTCAAGAAGGCCGAGGAAGCCGCCAAGAAGACCGAGGAAGAGCGCGCCAAGCTGGAGAAGGCCCACCCGGAAAATCAGAAGAAACTCGCCGAAGCCACCGCCGCCAAAACCGCCGCGGAAAAACCCAAGGCCGACGCGGAGGCCGCCCAGAAAAAGGCCATGACCGACAAGGACGCTGCGGACAAGGCCGCCGCCGAAGCCGACGCGGCCGCCAAGACTGCTGCCGAGGCTTTGGCCAAAGCCGCTGAGGCGGCCAAACCCGCTGCCGAAAAGGCCTCCAAGGAAGCCGCCGAAAAAGCCAAGACCGCTGCGGATGCGAAGACCGCGGCTGAGAAGGCGTTGGCCGATGCGAACAAGGCGCTCAAGGACGCCACTGACAAACTTAACGCAGAAGCCAAGAAAGTGACCGACGCCACCACCGAAGTTCGCAAATACACCGATGCTGACGACGCCGCCAAGCGCGCCGTGCAGGATGCCAAGAAGGCCGGCGAACTGGTGGTAACCACCAAGAAGGACATCGAGACCGCCGAGGCCGCGCAGAAGCAGGCAGACGCCGCCGCCACCGCCCAAAAGAAGGCCACCACGACGGCGGAGACAGCCATTCGGTCGCTGGCATTCTCCAGCGATGGCAAACTGCTTGCCACGGCCCACGAGGATGGCGCGGCCCGCACTTGGAGTGCGGACACCGGGCTGGCCGTGGGCACCTACAAGGGGGGCGCGAGCGCAGTCGCTTTCGGTGCCAACGGGCTGCTGGCCGCCGCCGGCCAACAGATTGCCGCATGGGATGGCCAGCCTGAATGGAAGCTGGTCCGCACCATTGGTTCCACCTCCGGCACTTCGCCGCTCACGGGGCGCGTGAACACGCTGGCGTTCAGTCCGGATGGAAAAACTCTGGCCACGGGCAGCGGTGAACCCTCCCGCAGCGGCGAGCTCAAGCAGTGGGACGTAAAAACCGGGGCGCTCCTGCGCGAGTTTAAGAATGCTCACAGCGACACCGTGCAGAGCGTCGCCTTCTCCGGAGACGGCTCGCGGCTGGCCAGTGGCGCGGCGGACAAGTTTGTGAAGGTCTGGACCGTTGCGGATGCGAAGCTGCTCAAGTCCTTCGAGGGGCATACCCATCATGTGCTGGGCGTGAGCCTCAAGCGCGATGGTCGGATTGTCGTCAGTGCGGGCGCTGACAATTCCGTGAAAGTATGGAGTCTCGTCACCGGCGAGGTCGTGCGGACCATCAAGGGTTTCGACAAGGAGGCTACCAGCATCGGACACGTCGGGGTGGGGGATCAGTTCGTTGCCACTGGCGGCGATGGCAAGGTCCGGCTGATCAACGAAGGCGGGGGCGATGTCCGCAGTTTCGCCGGGGCCAAGGATTTCGTTTACGCTGCGGCTGCCACGCCGGACGGCAAGGTGGTAGTCGCCGGCGGCCAGGACGGGGTGGTGCGAGTGTGGAACGGTGCTACCGGCACGAGCCTGGCCAACTTTGAACCTCCCGCCACGACTCCCTCCGAGCCGCAGAAAACTGCGGCTTTGAAGCAATAACAGCCCGTCCGGTCACATGTTGAAATCCGGCCCGAGGTAGATCTCTCGGGCTTTCGGGTCATTGACGAGCGCCTCGGCGGTTCCCTCATACACGACCTGTCCCCGGTGAATTAGATACGCGCGGTCCACCAGCTTGAGCATCTCGCGGGCACTGTGGTCCGTTATCAGGATTCCGAGGCCCCGGTCTTTTAGGCGGCGGACGATCTTGCTCACCTCGTATTGGGCGATGGGGTCAATGCCCGCCAGCGGCTCATCCATCAGCAGGAGCTTGGGCGTGGTCACGAGGGCACGGGTGATTTCCAGCCGCCGCCGTTCGCCGCCGCTCAACTGGTAGGCCATGCTCTTGGCCAGTGCGGTCAAATCCAGTTCCTCCAGCAGGTATTTTAACCGCACCTGCCGTTCTTCCTTGTCCATCACGCACGTCTCCAGGATGGCCAGCAGGTTGTCCTCGACGCTGAGCTTGCGGAACACGCTCGGCTCCTGCGTGAGGTAGCCAATGCCCAATCGCGCGCGTTCGTGCATCGGGCTGTGGGTGATGGCGTGTCCGTTGAACTTCACGGCCCCCTCGTCTGGCCGCACCACGCCCACAACCATGTTGAAAGTCGTCGTCTTGCCTGCGCCGTTGGGTCCCAGGAGGCCGACGATTTCCCCGGCGTTGACGTGGATGGACACGCCGTCCACGACGCGGCGGTGACGGTAGGTCTTGGCGAGCTGGCTGGCTGAGAGCAACGGCCCGGCCCCCGTGCCCACAGCCACAGCTGGGTCACCCGCGGCCGACTGCGACAGGGGATGGTTTTGAGGCGTCGGCTCCATGCTCAGGGATTCTTGGAAGGGCTGTTTGTAGCCGAGGGCGTGAACTCAGTGCGGATATTGCCGACGGCCTCGAAGTCGCCCCGAGCGCGGAAATAGATAATCTGGTCCGCCGTGGTGATCAGCCCGGACTTGATGACGCGCGCCTTGCCGGTGAGCACGAAGGCATCGTTGGTGGCCTGATAAACTGCGTTGGAAGCAAACGCCTGCGACGAGTCCACCTTGTTGGAAAAGACCACGTTGCCGAAGGCTTCGGCAGAACGCACCCGGCCGCCCATGGGCGCGGTCAACGGCGGGACTGCAGGCGCGACCGGGTTGGCGGCGCGCGGCGGTTCGGCCTTGGACTGTTTCATGTCGAGATTCAGGCGGAGCCTGTCGCAGCTCAGGAAAAACTGCGCGTCGTTGACGCGCACGTCACCGCGATAAAGTGCGAACTCCTCCTTTAGCGAAAAGGATCCGGCCGAGGCCAGCACCTCAATGGGCTGAACCCGCTTGGGGGCCTGGGCCGCCGGGCTGCTCGTGGAGGGGTTAAACAGGTTGTTCTGAGCGCTCGCGGCGAGGGCAACCATGCCGGCGGACACAAGCAGTGAAAGGGTGAGTCGGGTCATGGGTCAGGGATTCAATGATTCTAGCCGCTCGCGGATGAGCTGGGTCGACACTTGGTTGGAGATGTTCAGCGTGGCTTCGATCTGGCGGAATTCAAAGCCGATGCCGGTGGTAAGAAAGCTGCCGTCGGTGCGGGAAACGACAATGCGCCCGGCCGAAGATGCCACCTTTCGCGCCGGGTCCACGAGGCATTCTGGCGCCTCGATGACGAATTCCAGCGTCCGTCCGGTGGACCCCAGGGTGTAGTTCTCCACGCGCATGTCCGTGACCAGGTATTTTCCATCGTCCATCGGAGTCGCCGTCTTTCCGAGCAGGATGGAAGTGGGCTGACGGGACTCGCCCTCATAAAACGGGATGCGTATGCCACGCGCCGCCCCGGTGCTGAGGCCGGTGGCCTTCGACACTTCAGCCTGCAAGGCGGCCGAGGCCAGCGCGCCCGCCACGGCCAGTTGACGGTCGTGGCGTTTGGTCAGCACCACGGTTGCAATGCCAGCCAGCACCAGCAGGCCGACACCACCCAGCAGCAACTTGGTGGAGCCGATGCTCATTTTGCGTGTTCTGCCATGACCGTCGCCCATTTGCCCTGGGCTTTCAAAATCATTTCCACCACCTCGCGCACGCAGCCATTCCCGCCTTTGGCCTTCGTGAGGAAGTGCGCGGCCGCTTTCGCCTCGGGCCGCGCGTCGGCCGGCGAGATGGCCAGGCCCACGCGCCGCAGCACGCCCAGATCCACCACGTCATCGCCCACGAAACAGGTGTCGCTCCAACTCAATCCCGTCTCCGCGAGGATGCGTTCCACTGCCGGCACCTTGCCGTCCCGCGTCTGCACGATGAAATCGGTCTTCAGCTCCTCGCCGCGCCGCGTGGTGATGGCCGAGGGCCGCGCTGACACCCAGCCGACCTTCAGCCCCGCGCGGGCCGCCATGCGCTGGCCCAGGCCATCGTGCACGTGGAAGCGTTTGAACTCGCCCTCGCCAGTGATGAAGATCGCACCGTCCGTCAGCACGCCGTCCACGTCGCAGAGGAGCAGCTTGATGCGCTTGAGCCGGGCGCGCAGTTGGGCGGGGGCGAGCTTGGGCATGGGCTGGAGGGGAAGTTCTTTAGCGGACGGCCGCGCGCACTTTCAGGAAGCCCTTCAGCAGCCCCGCCATTTCCGCCAGCGGAATCATGTTTGGCCCGTCGCTCATCGCTTTGTCGGGCTCGGGATGTGTCTCGATGAACAGGCCGTCCGCGCCGGCCGTCAGCGCGCAGCGCGCCAGCAACGGCGCGAACTCCCGCTGCCCCGTTGTCCGGTCGCCCCCCGCGCCGGGCTGCTGCACCGAGTGCGTCGCGTCGAACACCACCGGGCAGCCCGTCTGCTTCAGCACCGGGATGGACCGCATGTCCGAGACCAGGTTGTTGTAGCCGAAGGTCGTGCCGCGTTCGGTCACCAGCAGGCGCTCGCCCCCCGCCAGCTTCGCCTTTTCCACCACCCGGCCCATCTCCGGCGGCGAGAGGAACTGGCCCTTTTTCAAGTTCACGATCTTGCCCGTCGTCACCGCGGCATCGATCAAATCCGTCTGCCGGCACAGGAAGGCCGGGATCTGGAGGATGTCCACCACTTCCCCGCTGGCTAGGGCCTGCACCTCGTTGTGCACATCCGTGATGACCGGCACCCCCAGCTGGGCGCGAATCTTTTCGAGGATCACCAATCCATCATCCAGGCCCGGACCGCGGAACGCCTTCCCGGACGTCCGGTTGGCCTTGTCGTAGCTCGCCTTGAACACATACGTGATCCCCAGCCGCGCGCACACCTTCTGCAAATGCCGCGCCACCTCGAAGCACAACGCCTCGCTCTCGATCACGCACGGGCCCGCCAGCAGGAACAGCCGTTTGCGCGCCGCCAGGTCCTTCCACAGTGAATCGGTGATGTTCCGCACGCGGGGTTTGTAGCAAGGCGGCGCGGGGCGGGAAAGGAGTGAATCGACCTCAGCCTCTGCGCTCGGTGCGACCACAGGTGCAGTTTCGTAAATGCCCCTCCCGCTGTCAGAGCTCGGCCGCTCCACCGTCGGCGTAGTCGAGCAGCTCCCCGCAGCCCAGCCATCCCATCTGACGCGAACTCACCCTCGTCGCGTGGGCGGCAAGTTGACGGAACGGCAAAACGGCTTTCCTTGAGTTCGTCGGCGGTTGCGCTACAACCGCGCGGTCATGGCGAAGATGAATTCCTGTTCTCCGAAGTTCCTGTTCTTGGCCGCACTGGCTGCGGTCATCGCGCTGCCGCTCCGCGCCCAAACCGTGAAGACAGAGCCGGGCCTGGCGCTGACCTACACGGTGGGGACGGCGAGCGATACGGTGTCCGCGCCGAACGCATGGCTGTATGTGCCCGAGGGCAAGCCGCCGACGCCGTTCCTCAGCGCGGGGAAGTTCACGGCCACGTTCAGCGGGTTCATCACGGTGGACTTGCGCGGGGATTTTCTGTTCAAGGCGGAAGCCCGCGGTGCGGTGAAGGTCGAGCTCGGCACGAACACGATCCTTGAGTTCACCGGCGACGGATCCAAGGCGAGCGAGCCGACCAAGCCCATCCGCCTGAACAAGGGCAACAACGCGCTTAAGGTCACGTTCACGAGCCCTGCGAGTGGCGATGCCATGTTGCGGCTGCTGTGGTCGGAGAAGGGGGCTTTGTGGGAGCCGGTCAACCCCGGCATGGTGAACCGTCCGGCGGGCAATGAGGCGTTGGCGCAGGGAAATGTGCTGCGGCTCGGGCGGGAGACCTTCTTCGAGGGCCGGTGCGCGAAGTGCCACGCGAGCGGCCCGGGCGCGCCGGAGCTGGCGATGGACGCGCCGAGCTTTGAGGGCATCGGGTCGCGGCGGCATTTCGGCTGGATGGCGCAGTGGATTCTCGACCCGAAGGCGCAGCGCGCGAGCGCGACGATGCCGAAGCTCCTGCACGGGCCCACCGCGCAGGCGGACGCGGAAGCCATCGCGGCGTTCCTGGCCACGCAGACGGGCGGCGCGCCGAAGGGTGAGTTGGCAAAGGACGACGAGGCCATCGAGGCGGCCAAGATGCTGGTGGAGAAGCTGCATTGCACCGGCTGCCACAATGTGCCGGACCTCGGCGAGCAGGATGAGAAGAAGCTCAACCTGACGCACGTCAACGCGAAGTTCCCGCCCGCCGCGCTGTTCGCGTTCCTGAAAAATCCCGGCGCGCACTACGCGTGGACCCGGATGCCACACTTCAAGCTGACGGACGAGGAAGCGCAGCGGCTCGGGGGATTTCTGGCGTCGGTCGCGCCCACGGCCAAGCAGCCCGGCGCACCCACGGACGCGGCGGTCATCGCGCGCGGCAAGTCGCTGGTGCAGACGACCGGCTGCCTCAATTGCCACTCGCTGAAGCTGGACAACCAGCACAAGGCCAAGCCGCTCGCTGAACTGGCCGCCGCGAAGTGGACGGGCGGCTGCCTCGCGGAGACGCCAGTG
>JACCDO011122866.1_pt1 | contig 13517 bp, 19 predicted proteins | sample 7446101 | NCBI WGS metagenome assembly JACCDO01 (sample SAMN15323440, study PRJNA562643) | freshwater metagenome | isolation source: river surface water | place: USA:Blue River Watershed | collected 2017-08-16
AAATGTCCTTCAAAATTCTTAGTCCATCGTTGATTCTCTAAACAGAAAGTAGGTAATTGAATTATTTGTTCATAGAAAGCCATACCATAACTTTCTACCGTGCTAGGATTAAATGCTACTCTAGCACTAGTAATGAAGTCTACTTTTTCTTGTCCAACAATACTGGCACGAACATCATACTTAACGCCGATCTTCTTCAAGCGTTCTTCAAACTTCTTAACGCCGTTGGGACTAGTCATGACCTTAGCAGGCAGTTTTGTTTTTTCAATTAGGTCAATAAAGAGTTCAGGATTCTTACCTTCTTCCCAACGACCAATGAACAATACACCTTCGCGTGGCTTATGATGTTCTAGTAACAGCCCACGTTCAGTGATTGGAATAGGAAGATGATAGCCACCTATTTCAAGTTCATTAAACTTACTTTGTGTACCGACATAGATACCATCAGTTTTCAATTGCTGACGCATCATTACATTAGTATTATGTAAGAAAGGATTCTTTGTATCTTTAAAGATTTGACTTTCTAAATGTGTGTACGCAATGATTTGAATGTGTTCTTCAAGACCCATTGCGCTTGCGACCTGTACAGTCTCGTAAGTGTTACAAATGAAAGCATCGTAGATGTTATGTTCCAATGCTTCAACAATAGCATTACGAAAGTTTGCCATGCGCTCATAGCAGAATGTATCACCATACATAAAGATATTGCTATGTAGAGTATAAGGTAGTGATTCTAGTGGAGCAATAATGTTTGCCTTCAATGACTTGACAAACTCATTATCTTTAGGCTCTTTGTCAGTAATGATATCAACTTTAACATTGTACTCATCCATTAACTCGCAAAAACTTTTTGCGAACTGACCTATACCACCATGTGGAATAAGTGTTTGATAACTAACTAAGAAACCAATTCGTTTATCGTATGTTCTCATATTACCAACTATCTACATCTGTGGCATCGATTTCTATATCGTCATATTTCAACTTAACAACAGGACCGATACCATTGCTGTTATCTTCTTCCCATATCAAGTATTCTAACCCGCTAGTTTCTTCAAACACTTTTTTAAGTTTTTCAAATTGATTTTTGGTGATGATTATTTTTTTATTAGCCATAGTAGATGTTCTTCTTTTTTGTGATAAAAACTTTCTAGTATAGGGTCACCGGGACCCGTGTATACAACCGTACCTCTGTAAGCATGTTCAAACCAAATTAATTTTTCTGATATAAAACATCTTTTTGGAAGAATAACAAATACAAGTTCAAACCCTATACAACGATAGTAAAACTCATCCTTGTTATAAAACAACCCCATTAAGTGCCCCAGGCATTTTTAAACAATGGTATTTGAAGTCTGTCACTGTATCGTAGACCGTGCTTCATAGCTAAATTAGCAACCTTTTGATTATTAAGATGATATAAAGATTCTACGCCGCCTACTGGCATCACATACACTGGACCTTTGAATCCTGCGTTTCTATATAGTGTTGTAACTTCTAAAACTTCATCCATATCTTCTTCCGTAGATATTACAAATTTTAAATAAGTATAACCTACAGTTTCATAATCGCACACAATCTCTGGAATAATTGCTTCTTCTCGTTTTTCTCCGCTGCTACTTAGTTTAGCACTAACACTAAATGTAACAGATTGATAGCCGCGAGATTCTATTCCCCAATGTTCTAAATATTTCTTAAAGGTACTAGTAAGTTTTTGAGTACCGTTAGTTTCAAATGTAATCTCTTTGAGATTACGCATTTTAGGGTGTTCTAGTAAGTCAGGATAACTACGCTGCCATCCTAGAAGCGGTTCACCACCCGTGATAACCAAGTGCTCATCCACCCAATCGGAATGAGGCAATAATAGACTAATGCTATCAGCAATAGAATCGGTATTAAGCACAGGACTAAGATGTTTGAAATTAGGGTCCCAAGATGCGTAACTATCACATCCTGTATTAACGAGCGGCAATGATTTATAATCTTTGTAATAATCGATATGTTGGGCAACCTTATTCCTTTCTTCACTTATTTGTCCTTTAGGCATGCCGAAGCCACCGCAAGTAAAATTACACCCAAAGACTCTAAGAAATACACTGGGTACCCCCATGTATTTTCCTTCTCCTTGAATACTATAGAATAATTCACTAACTTTGAGTTGAGACATTATATCTTACTCCCTAATTTTTCTAGTAATTTTTGTTGATCCATTTCTGGACCTTTGTACTTATCAGCACGTGTTTGTTCTTTTCTACCACATTCGTTACACGCATGATAGAAAAAATGTTTTTCTTCATCATATTCATTTTTACGAACTTCAAAACTTTCTATAGTAAACTTATGACGGCACTGATTGAATGTACATAATACTTTTCCGGTCGTCGGATCTATATACGAAACGTCTACTTTTTTCTTTAAAAATTTATTTGCCATTAATTTGCTCTACAATATGTTTTGCTGTATATGGAGCTAATGTCCATCCCAAATGTCCATGTCCTGTATTATAGAATACGTTTGATTGAATGTCACTACGTTTGGTAATAGGCATTAAATCAGGAGTCATTGGTCTTAAGCAAGCATATGTCATGTAATCTCTTGTATTGACCATTGGTAAATTTTTATAAACCCACTTTAAAAGTGGATTTATTCTATCTCGTAGGATATCGTAATTAATACCATTTAATTCAGCCGTACCTGCTATTCTCAACCTATTTCCTAATGTACTGGTTACAATTTTAGCTTCGTCATCAAGCAAACTTACCTGTGGCAATATAGTTTCTGAATTATTGTTAAGTGTTAGACTGTAACCTTTAACTGGATATATGGGTAACCGATCACCTATAGACTTTGCTAGATTAACACTACCAACACCCGCGCACACTACAACTACATTATAATCAAATAAATCTAAGTAATCTATGATGTTTTCGCTGAAGCTAAATTTTACATTATACTTTTTGACTAATACTTCTTTCAATTCACAACAAAATTTGTGACAGTCGCCGGTAAAATCTGATTCTGTATATATTCCACCTATCACATCATTCATGTAATTCAGGGAATTATCTAACGATTTTATTTGTGCTATGTTATAAATTTCTCTGTGGCAACCTGCTTTATTGTATAAATCTAAACTTTTCTTAGCACTGTCAAAATATTTTTGATTTTTGTAAATGTGTAAAATGCCTTTGTGTCTAGCATCAAAATTAATTTTTTCGTTATCAATTATATCTTTATACAATTGCCTTGAAATAAGACCCATACGTATAGTTTCTAACGTATTTTTTTCATAGACATTTTTAGCTGTGTTATATAAAAATTTAGTGAGCCAACTTATCTTTTCAAAATCTAATGATGGGCGTATCAATAATGGAGCATCTTTTTTAAACATCCATTTTACGCCCTTTATTACATTTTGCCAAGTATTCCACACATCACTGTTACAAACACTTACTTGTCCACCATTAGCATAACTAGTTTTCATAGCAGGGTATAGTTCTTGATCTAATACAGTAACACTATACCCTGCTTTTGCTAGATAATAAGCCGTAGTGATACCAGTTATACCTGCTCCTACTACAACCGCAGTAAATTTCATAGAAATTCGTTATCCTCTCTGTGTCCAACTCGCATAGCCATATTGCTATCAGTTTCTCTAACTTCTACTTTAGAGCACCACAATCTTTCAGCTTCACCCTTACCATATAGATCAGGTAGATAAATGGTGTTAATGTATTCATATAGAAAATCAGCAATGCCCTCGCACCCTGTCTTTTCGACTTCGGTGATCTTAGCAAGTCCAAGTTTACCTAAACGCAAGAGTTCTTCACGTTGAGGATCATCTTGAGCTACTAACAATGTGTGGTCGAACCATTCTTCTAGCTTTCCTTTAAGTGGTTTCAATCCACCGAAGTCCATAGCCCAATTACGTGCGTCCAATGTATCACATTCAAATTCAAAATGAAACGACAAAGCGTATCCATGAATTAAGTTACAATGACTATCCGCACGCCATTGACGGTATGCGACCGGACCCAAATGCTTGTATGTTTTTGTTGAAATATATTTTGCCATCTCTAGTCTCCTTTATAAAGTAGCAAGTTGATGACATGCAGAATTTATATAGCGGGATGAATGTCATAAAGGGACCGCTTAAATTATACTTTGTTTTGCTCCATATCAGCTACACGTTTACGTAAGCTACTTGAACTAAAACTGTGATCTCTGCCATTGAATACTAATTGTATTCCTCGTTTTTCACATATTGCTCTACCAGTAAAATCTTTCTCCATATACTCTACCCCTAGAATTCTAACATCTACTGGCAAAGTTAGCAATATATCTTCTAAATCTTTTTCTGTATTATAAACTACAATCTCATCTACAAATCTAACCGCAGCAAGTTGTATCTGTCTCTCTACAATACTTTGGATAGGGGCATTCTTATTTGGTCTGTCCCAACTAGCATTATTTTGAAGTGCTGCTATCAAGTAATCACAATGATTCTTTGCTTCTGCTAACATAGCTACATGACCTGCGTGTAAAAGATCAAATTGGCTAAACGTTATGCCTATTTTAGTACCCTTATCTTTTAGTTCACGAATTCTGTTAAAAATCATTTTTTAAGAGTTCTCCACATTTTTATTTGGTCACGCTCTTTTAAAAATTCGTCTTCTCCTACCATTGTAGGAGAGTCAGCAATGATTTCATCAATTAACCATTTAATCTTGTATAAGTCTTGCTTAATGAACCACTGTGTATACCCATCATTGCGAGAATCTAGCAATTCTACACCTGACATATAAATTTGATGATGAACACTATTATAATCCATTGGCTTACGAAATCCCATTTTACTTCCCCCTACAATCACAAGGACGACGACCTTGATTACAATTTCCTGTACAACCAGGAATGTCTTTAGTTAACTTAAATAACATCACTGCGGCAAAAACAAATATAGCTAGATATACTAAAAGATAAATCATTTACACCCCTTCATAGCAATATTCAAAAACTCTGCTCGGGCAGCAGGATCTGTTTTGAATCCGCCACCTAAACGGCTAGTAACAGTACTAGATCCCGTGTCTTCCACTCCCCTACTCTTAACACAATAATGTTGTGCGTCTATCATAACAGCAACATCTTCAGTGTCAAGAATGAATTGTAGTGTGTGAAAGATTTGCTCAGTCAATCGTTCCTGAATTTGAGGGCGCTTACTAAAATACTCTACGATACGATTGATTTTAGATAGTCCCAAAACTCTGTCCTTAGGGACATATGCCACAGTAGCAAGACCATCAATAATAACAAAATGGTGCTCACAATTGCTTTGAACTGAAACATTTCTTTCCACCACCATTTCATTGTACTTCATCTTATTATTTACTGTTGTACACTTAGGAAATGCTTCATAGTCTAGTCCCCAAAAGATTTCATTGACATACATCTTAGAGATTCGCAATGGTGTTTCATTAAGACTATCATCACCCAAGTCCAGACCTAATATTTCTAGTATTTCTTTGAACTTTAATTCTAGTACCGCAATTTTACTCTTACGATCCATTTGCGACATAGGATTATTTGCCATTGGCGTTTCTACTCCCATCTTAACTAGATGTTCGTGAACTTTTTGACCCAACTCGGGATCGGTTTTTGTTTTATTATAACTCATAGAATCCTTCCTTACACGGATATTAAATTTGAAATGTTGTCACCGTTGTGTGACATTGTTATTTATCACTTAACGAATACGTCATTAATTTGTCGATTAACCTTTATAAAGGTCGTACACTTACTTAATTGCTTAAGTGAAGGAGCACCCACATACGTACAGGTACTACGTAATCCACCTAGCAAATCTAGAATCGTGTTTTCTACCGGTCCCTTATAAGGAATACTAACTGTTCTTCCTTCACTGCTACGGTAACTAGCAACTCCGCCGTGATGCTTATCCATTGCTGTATCACTACTCATACCATAAAACATCACTCTAGGATTCTTTCCGTCATCACTAATTACTTCACCACCGCCCTCATCATGACCAGCAAGCATACCGCCTAACATTACAAAGTCCGCACCCGCACCAAAAGCCTTAGCGACATCACCAGGACAAGTACATCCACCATCAGCCACAATATGGCCACCAAGGCCATGGGCAGCATCAGCACATTCGATAATAGCACTAAGCTGTGGGTAGCCCACACCTGTTTGTATACGAGTAGTACAAACACTACCAGGACCGATACCCACTTTAACAATATCTGCCCCACGTAAAATTAACTCCTGTGTCATATCTCCAGTAACTACGTTCCCGGCGATAATAGTTTTATTAGGAAATTGTTTTCTAACCTTAGCAACAAAATCACCGAAATGTTCGCTATACCCATTAGCAATGTCTAGACAAATAAATTTTATCTGTGGTAAAGCTGTAGTGACAAATTTTAATTTTTCAAAATCATTATCACTTGTTCCTGTGCTGACCGTAATATAATCGCAGTCTAATCCATTGTAACAATTTACCCAATCTTCCAATGTATAACTTTTAACAGTGCTAGTAAGAATTTTATGTTTTTGAAGCGTAGAGGCCATTTCAAATGTACCTACGCCATCCATATTAGCGGCTATAATAGGTACGCCGGTCCATGACCAACCACTATATTTAAATTTGTAAGTTCTTTTTAATTCGACTTCTTTTCTGCTTGATAGTGTGCTTCTTTTTGGTCTGATAAGAACATCACGAAAATCTAGTTTTACTTCTTCTTCGATACGCATAATTAATACTTTGCTTCCCTTGTGTGCTTGCGATAGTCATTTGACATACGCAGATATTTTTTGCCGTTGCCCTCAAGAATATCACAAATTCTGTCGATAGTTTGATCCATATAGTTACTAATTTTTCCTATACTATCGTGTGGCTTCTTGAGTAAATTTTCTAGCTTAGTCATAGCATCTTCAATAGACCATGGAATATACATACGTTCATGGTCATTAGCAAATGTCTCTGGGAAACTGCGATAAGCCGGATATAATACATTACAGCCTAATGCGTCCGCTTCGTTGACAGTATTGCTAACCCAATCTTGTAAGGCACAGTTAAAAACTACCCTACTATCATTTAGTATTTCATAATACCTATCTTTTTCTAAATCTTCAAAAAGATAAAGCATTTCTCGTTCTACTAAATCTTGGGTTCGTTTCATGTAACTACTATTATTGCTTCTCAGCTTGCTACCGCTGCAAATACAAAATTCTACACTGTTTTTTCCATGCTTTTTATACCAAGCTTCGATCAAATCCATGTAAAAATCTGGTTGCTTTTCTTGATCCCATCTAGCAGAAAAAACTACACGATGCTTTCTTTTATGAAATGGTTTTTGCTTACCTACACGTAAGCATACTTCGCTTTTACCAAAAGCTAATCCAGAAATATTATAAATAGGAGCAGACCATCCTGCTATCTTCATATGTGCTACCATTTCTTCATTGGTAGCAAGAACACCGTCTACGAATTCATTGACCATTTTTTCATAAGACGCCATCCATTTCGACATGCCCCAAACATGTACAAAATCATCAGGGTCAATGGTCTGAGCAAGACAACGTACAAAAATACGAGGAACATGCTTAACATCCACTTGATTGAGAATATAAGGTAAGCTCTCAATACCGGGCTGAAACATGTCTTCAAAGTAGATAACGTCTTCACTTGTAATCTTACCTTTCTTCATTAGCTTTACCAAATTCATCATTTGGCTCATGCCGAAATAACTGCGACCATGAGCATCTAATACTTGTCCGGTTACAATAGCTTTATCGTCGCTGAGTGTTTCACCGGGTACAATAACATAATCTATGCCGCGGCGTTCAAATACTTCTTTGTTCCAATCTTGTAATTGGAGTGTATATCTTGCTTTATATGGTTCAAGCCCCATATAGTAGAGTTTTCGCATAACTGTTCGTCGTCCTTTTTTTCTAGTTCTCTTATTATACACAAGATACAAGGTAAATTACAAGCATTTTTTATCCTGTATTCTACCTTTTTTTCTATAATATAAGTTTGATTTATTTCTTTCGTCACAACTAATTGATCATTGTTATAATTAGTTTCAATTTCACATGACCCTTCTATAACCTTTAATATTAAATTTGGACCATTATGTTTGACAAAATCTGTTTGTGTATTTGGTTGTATTATAATTGTATTCATATTTTGTCCTGTATATATGGCAAAAAAGGTTGACCATGTCAACCTTTTTGTTGATTGAGTATTTTTATAATATTACTCAGGTTTCCCATCCGTCTCCCACATATTTTTTACAGCCTTACCTGTATTGTATTTATTAAATTGCCTATATACATAACTTTTATTGTCATACAGGTCTGACTCATCAAATTTATACCCATACTCTTGGGTAAATGCTAGATACTTTTCGAGATCCTCAAAAATTTGTTGAACACGAGGATTAGATTGAAAAGTTTGCTTTGCCATGGTTTTCTCCTTAAATGGCGAGTTGTTGAATAGGTTGATGTGTTTTATAACTAATTGTGGCACCGTTTTCACCGTCTTCGCTTACGGTAATTTCAATGTCACGCTTGGGATAACGAGTAGCAATAACCTCAAATAGGTCATCACTAATCATTTCACAACTCTTGTAGTTCAGTTCCATACCATTACGGTATAGATTTTCAAGCCAACGCTTGAATTGAATGAACTCAATGTCCCTATCGTTGTGAAATACTTCAATCGCCACAGTAAAATGAAAAATGTGACGATGTGGAGTTCCTAGAAAACTAACGTCATATTCGTCGTTAGTCTTGAGTTTTGGATCATCATTCGCAGCCGGATAACAATGGATACCTTCTTTCTGAAAAGTAACCCAAATCATTCTTTTTGCTTTATTACGGATACTTTCCCTGCGCTCTTTTAACGCAGACTCATGTTGTATTTTCATTTAAAAAATCCTTTTTGTTTTAAAAACGGTATTAAAATATTATTGGTATATGTTTCTGAACCTAAATCATTAGGGTGAAAATTATCACTAGTAAAGTATTCTTTATTTGTCTTTAAGTAATCGTACATTCCTTGAGTTATCATAGTATCATGATCTAACTGTTTATACAAGTAATTAATAGCCTGATGATCCCTATTTTTAACAATATCTTCAAAAACAACATCCATATAAAACTGTTGAACAAAATTTATGTTTTTTATTTTACATAAGTTTTGTAAAAAAATAATATTTTCTATTGATTCATGTACAAATCCAATGCCACCTGCTTCCCTACTAAACATATAAAATTGTTTAACAAAGTCTATTTCTCCTATTGTAGGACCGTTAGTAATGTACCAGCCCCCTTCTGGGTTGTATTCTACTCTGGCGTTAGATTTAGTTGTCACTATCTTTGAAGCATTAGATTTATTTTTTAAATCATAAAATTGTCTATACCACCCACTTTCGAAATTAGTTTTCCAATTATGTACTATACCATCAATAGTGTCTATGTTATCAATATACCAAGATTTTCTATCGGTACCGCTCCACATTACTAGTACTAATATCTGACTAGAATCATACCCTTTTTCTAGAGCTTCCATTATTGCTAGAGAAGCCTTTTTCTGAATCAATTCTTGACCTTGGCTAGGTAACGCAACATGCTCAACTACCAAATTTGGATTATAGTCTTTATATTTTTTTTCTATGAATTTTGTCCAAGTGTATGTACTGAAACTACAACCTGACGTAATTAAATATTGTATCATTTATATTTAACGGTCGTCATCGAATTTAACACGTTGATTTTCTTCATATTGAGCCCTACGTAGAATACGCAATTCACTCAATATTTGTGAAATCTTTTCTGTATTTTTTGGTTCAATACTTTCAAGTTGTTTGAGTTGGTTTTCTAAAATTCTAATTTGATTATCATAAGACATATTAGTTCTCCAATACGTTTGCTATTTCTTCATCGCTGTCAATTAAATCATCGTTTGAGGATTCCGTTTCAGATACTTCAAATAAAGTATCAAACATTGTCATAGCATTCACTAATCGTTTACCGCTAATACCTTGACTACCACTTTGCATTTGAGTCCACAAACTACTATATGACTTTATCATATCTTTGCTTTTTTCTCTATCTTTAAGGCTAAAGATATCATTGATAATGTCACCAAAATGATAATCTTCAAATTTATTCATAATCATTTTTGGCTTTATACCTTTTGAATACTCTTGATTAGCACGTTGTACAGCAACAATGTGTTGGTAGACATTATGTGATTGTAATAACGTATAGCTAAGTGTATCCCAGCTAGTTTTAGTTTCTTTGCCATGTTGACCCAAAAATCCATGACCACGATAACACAAATCTTTTATAAGCATATGATCAGTCACTGGGCTACTACTAAATGTTTTATGTACTTTATCCTGTAATACAGCGTCTATGAACTTTCTCGTATCTGTCGCATACGATTTATTTTCAGCAGTCTTTTCCATTTGATAAGACCATTTCTTACCATGTTCAATATTTGTATTGTAATATGCTAACCCCTTAGCAGCACTATAAAATGGGCTAGCACAGTCGAATGTAATTAACAAGTTTGGATTATGGTACTTGCGAATCGCACGTTGGATATCAGTAAAAAGTACGGCATATTCTAATATGCTTACACCAAGACAATGAACCAAATCATGTTTACCCGGTTCTAGTAGTCCATCATGAATAATATCCACAAATCGATTTAGCATTAACTCTACATCAATTTTATTTTGACCTCCGAAAGCCCACCCATTAAAATGATTATCTGGGTAAATTTTAGGGTCACAATATTTCTTCATTTCTTCATACCACTTATTACTTTGATCGTGACTACGACCTTGTAATACATTTAAAAATTTACATTTACCATTACGGTTTTTAATAAAATATTCGTTGTTGATATGTGTGGCAGTAATTGCTTCTTCAATAGTACTAATACCGTGCGCTGATTTACCTGTCTTAGGATCTTGAATATGGAAAGTAGTCAATGATTGACTAGGAATATCAAGACACATACCATAATCCATATATGTGTCCATCCAATTCAATACTTCTTTGCGCTTTTTCATAGCACGTGGACAATTGGGGTCTTTCCAATCAGCAGGCCATTGACATTTGAGAATCTGAAATCCGCCACTATCGCCTAACATGAATGTACCATTTTCACGTTCTCGTATGATACTTTCAGATGGATCATTAACTGTGGTATCCAAATTAGCGTGACCTGCGCTGTAAAGGCCCCACTTATATGTGTATAATCCTTTTTGGCTATTAAGAAAGTTTAAACACTCAAGATCATTATTAAATGCTGTAGGTATTCTTTGAGTTTCAAAATAATTTAACCCTTTGCGTTGTTTACCCAGACCACTAATATAAAAACTAGACACTGCTGGTAAGAACAGTGCCCAGTCTGATTTGTGCTGATTTGAAAGATTCACTTGTTCCATTAGCGTACTAGTATTTCTACTGTTTTAATTTTTTCTTCTATATCTTTACGTTGGTTTAGTAGAGCAGCAAGTGTAGGATTATTTTTTGCTTTTTCTTCTAATTGCTTTTCTTCGCTCATTTTCTTTTCAACCCAATCGATAACAGGAAGAATTCGTTGATCGACATTATAAGTAACACTATTATCAATGTCAGACCAACCTGAACCAGTACTTACTTGAAATTTCTTTATATTACCGTTCCATTGAACAGTACCCGTATAATTAGGCAATGAGTAAGTATTATCGTTCTGATAAATTAATGGATAACCGTATACGGTTGTTCTAATCATTTTGATTGTGCGGGCAATAGATAACGATAAGTTGCGATACCACTATCAACAGTGATTTCAGCAGCACCCTGATCACTGATCTTAACAGTCTTATCTCCGGGAAGATCCATGATGGCTAAGAATACCTTTACTGGCCACATCCATGAACGACCCAATGTACCCTTAACATCTGCTTGAAATACAAAGTTACCACTGTGTGTAGACACATCACCGAAGTGAATCTTTAGATCACCATTTTCAGTTTTGGTTGTGAAATGTTCTTCTTCACTATTAGCAGAAGCCTGCTTCTTAAGACGCATGATACCTGCGACTGTAGGTTCAAACTCAACATTCCATGTAGCACCCTTGAACTTAACATCCTTAACTTTTTCATCGATGATAGCCTTGCTCATCAATCGATAATCATTAACGAAGTCACCATTCTTAGTTTCAAAGTGAATAGTAGTAGGAGTCTTATCAGCATTACGTGTGACATTGATCACAGCATCATCGTCATAATCGTCAAAGCCAAGAATAGTCTTGAGTTTGTTTAGATTAGGCATACCAAAAGTGCCGATAAGATCAGCAATGGGAGTCTTGAACGTACCACTAACGATAACGCTCTTATTTTCTGCTACAGCAGCGATTTGAGTTTCCTTATCGGTCCCCACAACCTTGATAAGTTCTACACAGCCTAAGCCATGTGTATGTTGAATTAAATCTTGTAGATAATCTTTCATTTTGTTCCTTTGTGTGTTAGATATTTAGGCAATAATACTATGTAATATAATGGAATTTATTACGAAAAGCAATAGTCAATTTAACCGAATGAGAATAATTCATCGAATGTAGATTTTACGTCAGTATTACTACGTATATCCCAATCTAAAACTCCTAGTAAGTTGTCTATCTTTTCATCTACTAGAGTTTTCTCCATTGCGGCATCATCAAATGGTAAGTCGGTAAACCATTTGGGCAATCTAAGTTCGTCAGTTGGGTACGCGACACTAGTAAAGCCTAACGCATTTGATTTTAGTTTACAAACAATAACCTTCATGCCATCAACAATACGCATACTATAATTGTCACTATGTACTTTTCTCAGATAGTTGTAGTTTAGTGCGGCTCGTACATGACCCGGCATGTTTGCTTTTCCTACTTTACTATTTGCTTCCAAGTCACCGTAGTACGTAAGTTTGTTCACGCCCTTAGGACTACCCTTAGTCCAACTATCTTGTTCAGATAGTTTACGCTTGAATTCTTTAACCACTTCGATTACTTCATCGCGTGGCTTACCAGCGAGAACCATTTCTAATACACCAAACAAGAATTCTTGTACTTGTTTAGGAGTATCAGCACGTTTTAGATCAAGACCCATAGCCTTAATCTTACCCATCTTGCCATCTTTGTCTAAGCGTTTTCCTTCTTTATCATAAATGTTAATAGCATAACGTTTCTTAGTAATAAAAATACTGCGATCACCTACAAGTTCTCGACCTGCTTTGATGATTGCTCCATTCTTACGCGGAGTGTGAAATGCTCGTTCCATAAATGAAGGAAAACTCTCGTTTGCTTGTTCGGCTATACCATCATATAAGCCGATACAAACTTCTTTATTCCATTCTAATTCACCACTGTCAATTTGTGATTTGAGAATAGGATACGCACTAAAGTAGCAACTGTCAGTATCACCGTAAACAATTGCCGGACCTTCGTGATT
>JACCDO010616362.1_pt1 | contig 13515 bp, 18 predicted proteins | sample 7446101 | NCBI WGS metagenome assembly JACCDO01 (sample SAMN15323440, study PRJNA562643) | freshwater metagenome | isolation source: river surface water | place: USA:Blue River Watershed | collected 2017-08-16
CTTATGCTCCCTACGCAGATCTACTTTGGTTTGAAACTTCTACACCTAATCTAGAACAGGCACAGAAGTTCGCTGATGCTATCCACGCTGTATACCCAGATCAGATGCTGGCCTACAACTGCTCGCCTAGCTTCAACTGGCAGAAGTATCTAACTCCTGAGCAGTGCGAAACATTCCAAGCAGATATCGCTAAGATGGGCTACAAGTTCCAGTTTATCACACTAGCTGGATTCCACTGCAACAATCTTGCTACATTCGAAATGGCCGAAGCGTATCGTAAAACAGGTATGCGTGGCTACTCAGAACTACAGCAGAGAGAGTTTGCCGCACAGGAAAGAGGATTTACCACTGTCAAGCATCAAGCTGAAGTTGGTGTTCCTTACTTTGATGCTATCGCAGTGGCAGTAGGTTCTGCCAGCACACAGGCATTGAAGGGATCCACAGAAGAAGATCAGTTTCACTAATAATGGAAGGGCAACAGCCCTTCCTGAGGATAATATATGTTAGCAGTCATCTATACCCTAGTGATGGTACAAATCACTATAGCCTGTGTTACACTATATCTGCATAGAAGCCAGACACATCGAGCAGTACAGTTTCACCCAGCGGTAAATCATTTCATGAGATTTTGGTTATGGCTTACTACAGGTATGGTTACTAAACAGTGGGTAGCCATCCATCGAAAGCATCATCAGGCATCAGACACAGCAGATGATCCACACTCACCAAAAGTATACGGAATCAAACGTGTGTTGTTTGGCGGTGCATTCCTATATCACCAAGCTAGCAAAGACACAGAGATGGTCAATAAACTAGGAGTAGGAACTCCAGATGATTGGTTAGAACGCAATGTTTACTCCGCACACAGTCGCCTAGGTATTCTATTGATGTTGGTCATAGACCTTGTTCTTTTTGGACCTGTGGGACTGATCGTGTGGGGTATCCAAATGATCTGGGTACCTTTTTGGGCAGCAGGAGTTATCAACGGACTAGCTCATTGGTGGGGTTATCGTAATACAGATACTAAAGACACATCACGTAACTTATGGCCATTGGCTATCTGGATCGGAGGAGAAGAACTACATAACAATCATCATGCAGACGGCGGATCAGCAAAGTTTAAACAGCGTTGGTGGGAAATAGATATTGGTTGGATTTACATTCAGCTACTATCCCTACTGAGATTAGCCAAAGTTAGATAACAAAAAACCCCCTTTCGGGGGTTTCTTATATCATAGTATAATGCTCTATGAGCCTAATATTATTTCTTCACGCCTTGATTAACGAAAGAATACATTTTCTCGGCGGTCTCTAGTACTTTATCTAAACCTGGATACTCGGGCATGCCTACTTTAGTAACGATTTGACCAGTTTTCTGATCACGTTCAGCAGTCATTTCCCAACCTTGAAACTTAACATGAAACTCGCTAGAAACTAAATCTTTAGCCATTTCTAAGATTTCTGTGCGGATTTCATAACCGTTTTTATTAAATTTAACTTCAGGTAATTTCATTTCTGGTGTTTGAAATAGATTATTGTTTGACATAATTTTTCTCCTTGTGTGTGTATGTCTTGTACCTTTAGGCGGTACCGTCCTTCTTTGGAAACCATACTTTAGATATGCTTTCTACAGAATACTTAGCCATATCAACTGTGTTGTTGACGACCATCTTGGCAAATGCTGTCTGCGCATCGATGTAATCGTTGGCAGCTTTATTTAACCTAGAATCTTTAAAAATTTGATTTGCGACGACTTTTTTAGTGTTTTGAAAAGTGTCAATGAAAAAATGTGGTGTAAACATAAATCCTCCTGTGTCTGTATATGTAGTATTATATATCCCTGTGGGGTAGAAATCAAGGGTCAACATGATTTTTTCCCTGGGTTATTCACCCATTCAACATCTTCATCTGTCATTGGTTGCCAGTGTAACTGTGTCATTAGAATCTCCTGTCCTGTTCAATAAGTTCTATCTCTCGTTGACAGTCTTCCCAATCATCGAATCTACGAACGATTTTGCTTTGATAAGGAGTAAGACTTTTAAGGATGATATCATCCTCGTCAAACTGTGCTACTGTGGTGACATAACCCCATTGGTTGCGCCAAGGTCCCCATACTGTGTATGGGACCTTTTTGAAATCGTGAAACATATTATTTTTGGCAGTATTCTTGCGCTTCGCGCCATTTGCCGTTGCGGGCTAATTCTGCTGCATATCTAGCTTCGCCGATCGCAGTGAAAAAATCCCAGATTGATATTAGAACTTTTTTGAACATTTCTGTCTCCTTGTGTGTATCAGTATTTATACTGAGAGCTTGCGCACCGCACAAAATAAGGGTATTTGACAACCATTTAATATTAGTGTAATCTATATGTGTTTTAGGTTAAATAGTTTATAGACGGAAAAATAGATGAAACTAAAAACTCGTTCAATATTACAAGAGCTAAATGAACTAGCCGAAGTGCGCAATAAAGATGCGCTTTTTGAAAGCAGAGCCGTCAACATCATTGATTCTGCTGTAAACTTGCTAGAAAGCCTTAAAAAGCACTATACCCCTGAACAAGCAGATGAGCTTGAGCGCCGCTTTTTAAATGCTATCAGAGGACAAGATCCTGCCAAGTTCACACGTGGCATACGCAAGATCGTAGAAAGCAGAAAAACACGTAAGAGTCTGGACCAGGAAGATGAGTGATTTATTTGAAGGTGGCAACGTTTTCAAAGACGATGCTGGAAGTGTTCTAACTGTACGCATAAGCAAAGCGGATGTACTGCCCACCATACAGTGGTTAGAAAATATCACCGGACTAGAACTCACTGATAACATGCTAGGTACCACTGGGCGCAAAGAATCCAGCGGAGATCTAGATCTAGCCGTAGATGCTAATGCTGTAGATAAAAATGAGTTTGCTAACAAATTAGCTGAATACATTAAAAAACAAGGTGGCGATCCTAAGCAGTGGATCAAGAAAAGCGGTATCAGTGTGCATTTCAAGACTCCGATCAAAGGTGACGAATCTAATGGTTATGTACAAAGTGATTTCATGTTTGGCGAACCTCAATGGATGAAATGGTCTATGACTGGGGGTCGTGAAGGTTCAGAACTCAAAGGCAGTCATCGACATGTGATATTGGCCAGTATCGCTAAAGCACGTGGAATGAAGTGGAGTTTCCAGAATGGATTAGTCAACCGAGAGACTAACGAAGTTATCACTCGTGATCCTAACGAAATCGCTAAAAAGTTACTGGGACAAACAGCCACTCCTAAAAATCTAGAAGATCCAGAAGCTATCATAGATTTCATTATCAAACTGCCTAACTATGAGGAACTAGTCGCCGATGCTAGAGAAACATTAGGCAAAGAAGGAGTTAAACTTCCAGAAGCAGGTAAAGTTGAAAGTTACACTCCAGGTTCAGGTGCTTGGTTCCGTAGAATGATTGAAATAGTTAAATGAGAGCATGGGAACTGTTCATAGAAGGAGGGTATGATACTACTGCTACACAAAGTACAGTGGTCCGCCCAAGCACAGTTAAAGCTGCTCTACCCGTAGTAGCAAAACTCATAGCAGGATTTAACAAACATTTAGATACCAAAGGTATCGCTAACATACGTATGGGTCATCCGACAGGCAGCTCTGCTTATCATGATGTTGATCCTGAAGAAAAGATTTATGGTGATATAGATCTACAGATCGTAGTTCCCGAAGTTCCTGAAACACAAGGCAAGACCACTAGCCAGATACAAGGATACTGGTATAATCTAATAGATGATTATATTAAAAGTTCCGGCATAGACTATGTGCATCCTGACAGCAATGCTGGCCATCCCATAGTTAAAATAGGAGATGATAAGTGGGTGCAGGTGGATCTCATGCCACATCCCGAACCTTTAGAGAAATGGGGTAGATACAGAGTTACACCTGAACGTGGAACCAAAGGACTGTTAATGGGTAACATGTTCAGCGTTTTAGGCGAACTGCTGACTATGAGCATCCAACATGCAGGCGTACAGTTTAAAATCAGAGATAAAGTTAAACAGCCATATTCAACTACACGTAAAAACTACGAGTTAGTAACGTTAAGCACAGATGTTGAAAACTTTATCATGGATATTTTTAAACATCTAGCAGAACTTCAAGGTATAACAAATCCTAAGATTGATCCTATGTTGACTCAAAATCCCGGTACCGATATCAAAAATCCTAACATACAAAGGATGGTAAACGGAGTCAAAGGATTAGCTAACAGTTTTGCATTAAATAATATGTATAGACAAGGAGATCTAGCCAACTATGCTGATGCCAACGATTTTATCCAACGTTTTCAGGAAGTCTACACAGCCAAAGCAGAAAAAGACATCGCAAGCACTAAACGTGACAAAGCTGAAACACCTCAAGCAATCGCTAGAGCAGAAGATGACAGAAAGAAAGTCGCACAAGGATTAGAAAAAGTTTTAGGAATGTTTAAATGAGAGCTTGGGAACTACTAGTTGAAGCTGCTAATCCTAAAGTGGGTCGTGCTCTACAACATGCAGAAGATCTAGTTATCGTTGATGGTAGCAAGGGTGCTATAAAAGCACTAGATCAACTCGCGGCTATGAGTACCAGCGTAGAAGATGTAACCATCAAATGGGATGGAAGTCCTGCTGTATATTTCGGACGTGACGAACAAGGTAGATTTGTCCTCACAGACAAGAGCGGATTCACTGCTAAAGGATACAACGGCAAAGTAACCACACCTAAAGATCTAGAAGTCATGTTGATGGGACGTAGCAAAGATCCTGCTGATGAAAGCCGTAAAGAATTTGCAGGCAGCATGGCTGGACTATGGGATAGGTTTGAAAGTATAGTAGATCCTAGTTTCCGAGGTTACATGTTTGGTGATATGCTATATTTTTCTGCCCCAGAACAAAATGCTCAGGGTGAGTTTACATTCACTCCTAACACAGTGACCTACGATATTCCATCTGACAGCGACTTAGGGTCTAGGATATCAAAAACATCAGCAGGTGTAGTTGTACATCATTATGTTTCTTTAGACGGTAATGAACAACCAGTAAAAGGACCAGTAAAGGGTATCAATACAGCTGGAGAAGTGTTAGTTCTAGGTCCAACAACAGTAACAAAAACAGCTGATGTAAACGAAGACGAAATCGAAGCAGCTAGATCTTATATACAATCAAATGCTCAGGCCATAGATTCTCTGTTGGATGACAATAAACTAGCAGCTTCTAAGATGACTGATTTTAAAAACATACTTTATAAGTTTGTTAATCAACAGGTAAAAACCAGAGACTTAACGAATCTTAACAAAAGATTCGACCAATGGTTAACTACCAGCGGAGTGAGTGCTCCTAAGCAGACTAAAATACAAGAATACAGAAAAACTCAGCCCGGAGCATTTGAAGCGATATTCGGAACTTTAGAACAGATCATGCATATCAAAGATGCAATCATAGATCAACTAGATTTAACCAGTCCTGTAAAATCAAGCATCGGCGGACAGCCTGGCGGAGAAGGCTATGTCAAGGGTGACATCAAGTTAGTTCCACGTACTAAATTTACGGCTGCAAACGTCGAAAAACGAGCCTAATCACACGGTTTTTTCCAAAAGGTATAAATATCTATACGGCAGTCCCGGAGCGGGACTATTGATATAGAGGAGAAAAATCATGCCAGTACCATTAAGCACAGTCGGCTCAACAACATTTGCAGCCAACTACAACAGAGTTGTAGATTATTACCCAAATAATGCTGCTACAGCAGCAAACCCAGTTCCAGGTTATACACAAACACGTAGATTACGTTGGTACAAAGTTACCAGCTTAACTGGTGTTGCAACTAACCCAGGTAACGCATCAAGCGTATTCCAAAAAGCAATCCAAGGCGTTCAGCGTGTAGCTGAATTGGCATATGCTTACACACCAGCAGCTGGTGTTTTTATCTTCGCAGTATTTGAAGATACAGACAACGGTAATGGCGTAGGTAACACCAACAACGACATCATCATGGAAGATGCTATCGAGACTTCAACAGGAGTTTCTGGAACTACAGTTAGCTCAACACTAACAGACGTTTTCCAAACATCTTAATTCTCACTCGGGATGGGAAGGAAAAGAGCGGATTTATTCCGCTCTTTTTTTATCTGTGTAAATAGTAGCAGATTATGAAAAAGTATAAGATCATTACTTTAGTAGATGTAACTAGAACACAGCCTACTCGAGCCGAAACAGATCGAGTCAAACTCGGTCAACAAGCCAATTTCAATTCTCTTATACAGGCCATTGGTATGAGATCTAACGTAGAGTGGACTGCTGATCCCAAAGCCTATGAAGGTCGCTTGCCGCATGACATAGATGGCCGTGCCAGACATTGGATTTGGATTTTCCACAGCGAAAGAGACGAACTGTTTTTAAAAGGCGATGATCCGGTTGGTCTACTAAAAGACGACCTGCATGGTGTTCCTATAGTAAATGGATTAAATAATACAGCAGACATTGAACCTGCTTGTTTCATGACCAGGGGTGATAGAATCAATACCTGGATATATGAATATACCGAAATCGAATAAATAAAAAATATAGGCATACAATAGGCGTTTGAATTTTAGGCACATGTCCTTTGCGGGAACTTGACTTAATAGGAGAAGGCTTCGATGCCAACTGTAGCAGAACGAGTTAGTGTTGTAGAAGTACAGGTTGCTAACTTAGATGAAAAAATAGATGAAATCAAGGTTGACGTTAACGGCTTAGGCACGGGCATTCAGCGCCGACTCGACCAGATGTACGAAGCATCTTGCACACAGCATGCAGAGTTAGCTGCATCAATCAAAAATACTCATTCAGAGTTAGATGCAAAAATCACAGAACTACAACAGTTCAAACAGAAATGGATGTATCTGATTCTCGGAGGTCTAGCAGTATTAGGATTTGTATCAGGTCATTTTGATACCATTGTAAAAATATTCCACTGAAATATTAGCAGTTAAATAAAGGACCATAGGTCCTTTTTTTATGACCGCACTATCGAAAAAATTTGAACAAATAGTCAAGAAAGAATTATCCTCAACAGTTTTACCTATAAAAACTGATGATGGTATCCTATTGGGAGATGTTTTGATATCCAATGAAGGAACATTAAAAACAATCAAAAAGAAAGACAGCATAAAGTACACAAACATCTATCTAAACTCTGTGGCTATAAAGATAGCTAAGATTTTAATGACTAGAGAAAATAGTTTTCAAGCGGATAATCTCTACACATTAGATCAAGAATATGGAAAATGGCTCACTGATAGCCTGTTGCTCAAAGCACAATATGAAAAAGCCAAGGCTAAGGGAGACAATGATCGCGCTGACGTATTTCTAGCACGATACATAGAAAGCAGAGAACGTACAGCATCAGCTAAATCTAGGGTAGACACTTTGGCAAGATAAGTAATAAATACATAATAAATTTGGGTCATATCTATGAAAACAACAGATCTTTTTAAATCTAACCGTTCTGCAACAAAGCTAAACGAGAGCTTCGAAAAGGTATTTGGGCAACGTATAAATCTTGAAGATTTTGATCTTCATCAGCTTCAAGATGCTCGAAACAAACTTCGAACACAGATCAGCCAAGTTCGCAATCAAAGTGGATTTAACGAAACTATCGAAAACGAAGCACTAACTAAAGCTCAATGGATGCTCGATGCCATCAATGCAGAAGTAGCACATAGAGAAGAATATATCATTGATTCTGTACAAGAAGGGTTTGCATCTGAAGCAGATATGATTTTACATAAAATGGCCCAGAATGGCGATTTTGATGAGATTTATGATGCTATGGGTTGGTATAAAGATCCCAGTCGTAGCGAGGCTGAACAAGAAGTAGGAGAGATTCTGCAAAATATGGCTCAAGATATTTCCGCAGAAACAGGTGTTCGTGGAGACGAACATGATTTCGAAAAGATGATCGATATGATCGCTAATCGTCTAGCCGATGAATACGGAGATCCAGATTTTGACGAACCCGACACCTATCCAGATGATGAAGGCGGAGATACAGATGATGCCTATGCTCTAGCATCAGCAGGACACGGATCAGACGAAGATTATGGTTTCGGATATGACGAAAGTATCGAGGAAAAAGCACCCCCAGGCGACAAATATGAACGTATGGTCAAGCATATTAAGAAAGGATATGCCAAGGGCGGAAAACTAACAGACAAAGAAAGATCTATCGCTTATGCAACAGCGTGGAAAGCAAAAAACAAAGCAGACGAATCAGTTCAAGGAGATAATATGAGAAAGCTAACAGAAGGTGAGATCCAACAGGCCCAGTCGATCGTAACCGCAAAGACAATGGTAGACAGAGTGGGCAGATGGATTGAAGAACTTTCTGGTATGGAGAATGATACATTGCTCCAGCTAGGCGATCAGATCCGTGATGAAATGGGTTCAGAGCAGGCTAAGAACTTTATCAGTGCCGTAGCCCCAGCGATCCAACAAGCACTAGAAAATCTAAAGACTACACGCGAAACTCTAGCTACTGGTGTTCGTACACTAACAGGTGAAGAGCAAGCAGCAGGTATGCTAGGAGAGCCAGAAGGAGATATGGGTGGCGATGACTTCGGTGGCGCAGCTGAACCTGATGCAATGAACTCAGGTGACATCGGTAGTGAAGACGAATTTGCTGCTGCAGAACCAGCTGCTGGTGGTTTAGAAGATGCAGGTCGTGAACAGCGTGAAAGCATCAACTATGAAAATAGACTATTAAGAGTATTGGCAGGTTAATGAAACTCTCAGATCTTAAAGAAGACGACAAACAGCTAGACGAAATTCTTCCTGTTATCGGAGCAGTCGGAGGCGCAGTTGCCAGAGCCGCGGCACCAGCAATCGCTAGAGGTGCTGCTGCACTAGGTGGTGCTGCTCTACGTGGTGGTGCTGCTCTAGCACGTGGTGCAGGAAGTGCTATCGCTCAAGGAGCAAAAGCTGTTGGACAAGCAGCAGGACAAGCAGCATCTGGACTTGCTGCTGGTGGTATGGATCCTGCACAGGCAGCACAGGCAGCTAAAGATAGACAAGATCAAAAAAAACAGATCCAGGATGCTATCAAACAGAAGCAACAAGAACTGGCTGATTTACAAAAAGAATTGACGGCACTAGGATGAGATTTTTTGAATTCGCAGATTCGGATGCAGGTTTAGATAAGTTCGTAATGATACTTAGGAACTTTCAAGGCCGCGCGGCATCTAAGAAAACTCCAGCCAAACTAAACTGGAATAGCCTACAACAGATAGCCAATGACAGTGGTTTTGAGTTTGCTGCTGATTATGAAACATTTAAATCTATATTTGATTCTAATCCTATAGTTCAAAACATAGTCAAAAACTTTAACAGCAATGGCATTGAGCTTAATGTTCCGGGTGCAGAAGAACCAGGTGATGCCAAAGAGCCTGTACCAAACGGTGGCAAAGACAGCGAAGAAGTAGTAGGACAGATCGCTGATGCAAACGCTGCCAAACAACTATCTCAAAATCAAGCCGGAATCAAGGTTTGACATTCTAAAATATTTTGTGTATAATTACACAATATGACTATACAACTTACCCCACCACCGTTCGTTGAGAAGTTCCAGTATAAGAACTGTCAACAGATCAATGATCCAGTTACACGCAAACGTGTATACCTAACTCCAGACGGCGAAAGCCTTCCTTCAGTTACTACTATTCTCAGTGCTACCAAAGATATGACAGCATTGAACGAATGGAAGAAACGAATAGGTGAAGAAAAAGCCAAACAGATTACTACAGAAGCTGCAGGTGTAGGTACTGCTATGCATAGTAATCTAGAAAGATTTATTGCTGGTATTCAACGCCAGCCTGGAAATAATCCTGTGCATGTGCAGGCTAATAAAATGGCAGATCAGATTATTATCAACGGTCTAGCTCATGTCAACGAAGTATGGGCTATGGAACAGAGCTTATATTTCCCAGGACTTTATTCCGGCACCACAGACTTAGTGGCTGTTTATAAAGGTAATCCCTCAGTTTGCGACTACAAACAAACTAACAAGCCTAAAAAAGAAGAATGGGTTGAAGACTACAAAATGCAGTTGGTAGCTTATATATTAGCACATAATGAAGTCTACGGCACAGACATTCGCGAAGGGCATGTGTTTATGTGCAGCCGTAACTGTGAATATCAACAGTTTGATCTATGGCCCACGGACTTTAACAAATACCAAGATTTATGGCTTGATAAGGTAGAGGAGTACTACAACAACCTAAGATAAATACTCTAACAAGGGTATAAATCTATGGCTGTCGTACAGATCTCGAAAATACAAGTCCGCAGAGGACAAAAAAACTCAAACAGCGGAATCCCGCAACTAAGCTCGGCAGAGTTTGCTTGGGCTGTAGACTCTCAAGAACTTTTCATTGGTAACGGCTCTGTAGCTGAAGGTGCTCCGTATGTAGGAAATACAAAAATCCTTACTGAGCATGACAACATCCTTGATCTTGCTAACAGTTATCAATTTGCCAATGATGATAACAGTATCACTTTTGCAGTACCGAGAACTTTACAAAGCAAGTTAGATGAATATGTTTCAGTAACTGATTTCGGAGCCATCGGAGATGGTTCTACTGACTGCGTCGCAGCATTTGAAGCAGCATTTACAGAGTTGTTTAGAAATGCTAACAGCAACTATAAAAAGATTTTACTAATACCCAATGGCGAATACTTGTTCTCGAGTGACTTACGTGTACCAAGTGATGTCATATTGCAAGGTGAAACCAAACACGGTTCTATTCTTAATATCGGATCAAACAACATTCGATTTGTTACCAGCACAGGATTAGAACTAGTAGATTTCAATAGTACCAATAGACCAAGAAATATACTATTCAATAATTTTACTATTAAACGAGTTACCGGACAGTTGACCTGTACTGGTCTTACCACAAGCATCTTTAAAGATTTAAGATTTGAAGGAGAGTATGTATTAGGTAATACTGTAACTTCTCTTTCAACAGAGCCAAGTGCTGTATTTTGGAACAACGATCTATTCGGCACAAGAGTAACTGATTTAGTTTTTGACAACTGCGATTTTATTTCTAATAGCGTATCGATAAAATGTTCTCAGAGTGTTTCTTTTGAAACCAATATTGTTGTTGATCGTTGTAGATTCAAAACTGCAAATACTTCTATATACATTAACGGTGTTTCTGGTCAAGTAAATGCATGGAAGATTAGAGACTGTGAATTTGAAGAAATATCAAATCAAGCATTTAGATCTACAAATGGTTACTATACTATCATCGAAAGATGTAAGTTAAAAAATGTAGGCAATAATACTAACTCAGCAGCATCACCAACAGATGTAATGATTTATTTTGGAGAGTCTACTGGTAACTTGGTTGTAGATTCTACCAGCAATCGATTACAGAGTGCTGGATTAAATCCTAGCACAGTATCTTCAACAGCTTCATATGTAGAAGCTTATAACAGCGATAAGGCACAGTGGTTAGACAGAATATCTAGTGTAGTTTATCTATCTGACAGTTTTAGACCACTTGCAGTGTTGAGCGCATTTAACAAATATACTATCATTAACTACACCTTGAGATTAGGACCTCACACACGCCAAGGTCAACTTTGGTTGTCGGTGGGGCAGGACCTTGCAGGTGAAGATAATGTGAGTAGTGTAGCAGTAACTGATAACTTTCAGTATTCACCAACATTTGTAACATCCGAAGGAGGAGCTATGATGACTAATTTTGAATTTACCGCAAGCCTAAGAGGCAACGCTGGAGACAGTGGTATTGAAACATTGGTGTTATCATATAAAAATCCATTAGCTACTGGCGCAGTGGGCACTATATCCTTCGACGTTACTTACGGTGTTTGATGCTCACGGCGTAGATAGATTAACAGAATGGAAAAGGTTCCGAGACAGATTAGAAACTAGCCAAAAACCTCTAGAAGACCTAGCAGATTTTTGGAGCCGAGCACCATTTGTTAATTCTTATCTGGACAAAACAAATCCCACAGAATGGCCCGATCCATGGCATTTAGTCCTGGACGAGCGCCTCGATGACCTTGCAATCGCCCTAGGAATGCTGTACACTCTTAAGTTAACACAGCGGTTTATGAGTTCCATTTGTGAGATACATACGTCTATGTTACCAGACAAGACGACCTGTCATTTTTTGTTAGTCGATAACAAATATGTCTTAAACTATCGATACAAAGAAGTTGTTGATGTATCAGAGCTTAATGGATTGAAAACCAATAAGCTTTATTCCACAAGCAGTAAAAAATAAATATCAGTTCCATAATAAAAAAAGAGAAGAATATGACGATCACAGTTATTAAAAGAAACGGAGACAGAGAGCCATTGATGATTGAAAAATGGCAGGCACAGGTAGCGAAAGTTTGTAAAGGTATCGCCGATGTCAGCCAATCAATGATTGAGATCAAGGCACAACTACATTTTTATGATGGCATCAAAACTGAAGAAATTGACGGAATCACTCTTCGAGCCATTGTAGATCTAATCGATGTAGAAAATAATCCAGACATCGGACATACCAACTATCAATATGTAGCAGGTAAGCAACGCCTATCAATGTTACGAAAAGATGTATATGGTCAGTACGAGCCTCCCCACCTATATGATATAGTAAAGAAGAATGTCAGCATTGGTCTTTATACTCCTGAACTTCTTGAGTGGTACACTGAAGAAGAATGGGATAAGATGAACGAGATGTTAGATCATGAAAAGGATGAGCATTACAGTTATGCAGCTATTGAACAGTTGATCGAAAAGTATCTTGTTCGCAATCGTGCCACAAAAGAAATCTACGAAACACCACAGATAAGATATATGATAGCAGCGGCTACAGTTTTTCATAAAGAAGAACCGAGCTCTGCTCGTTTACGTTACATAAAGGAATACTATAATGCGGCTAGTGATGGCCTGTTTACCCTTGCTACACCTGTATTGGCTGGTTTGGGTACTCCCACCAAGCAGTTTTCATCTTGCGTTCTTATTCGCTCCGACGACGATCTGGACTCTATTTTTGCTTCGGGCGAGATGATGGCCAAGTATGCCAGCAAACGTGCCGGCATTGGTTTAGAAGTTGGTCGCTTACGTTCATTAGGTAGTCCCATTCGAGGTGGAGAGATCATGCATACAGGTATGATTCCATTCCTCAAAAAATGGTTTGGTGATTTAAGGAGTTGCTCACAAGGTGGTATCCGTAACGCTAGTGCTACAGTGTTTTATCCTATTTGGCATCATCAGTTTGATGACCTTATTGTCCTTAAGAATAACCAAGGAACTGAAGAAACTCGTGTCCGACACATGGACTACGGAGTTGTACTATCAGCGTTCTTTTGGCGTCGTTTTAAAAACAAAGAAAATATTACTTTCTTTGATCCTAATGAAGTGCCTGACTTGTACGAAGCCTTTTATAAAGATACATCATTGTTCGAAGAACTGTATGTAAAATACGAAAAGCAAAAAGGTCTAC
>JACCDO011298581.1_pt1 | contig 13515 bp, 11 predicted proteins | sample 7446101 | NCBI WGS metagenome assembly JACCDO01 (sample SAMN15323440, study PRJNA562643) | freshwater metagenome | isolation source: river surface water | place: USA:Blue River Watershed | collected 2017-08-16
CTCACCAAAAAGATCAAGGGAACCTGCGTGAGCCCAAATCCGAGCAAAAATCCCGTGTTTCGGAAGGATTCGGGAAGACTTTGAGACAGTTGCTGAACCCAAGTGCCGACGCGGTTCTGATCCATGCACTTGAGTTTGAGTGAGAGTCCGCCAAAAAGAAACCCCCGACTTCTTCGATTGAAAAAGCCGGGGGCTAAACTTTGTTTCAATGAGAAAAAGGCTTACTTCTTGCCTTTTTTCTTCTTGCGATACGCTGCTTTCTTATCGGTAGCGCGCTTGGATTTGCCTTCAAAGTAGGTTTTCGCGAAAGCCTTGTCCGTTGCGAGCTTCTGAGCGCGTTTCTTCCGGCCTGCAGCTTTCAGAGTGCGGCGAGAAGGAGCGGACTTGGTCTCGGTTGCCGTTTGAGTCATGATCTTTATCTCCTAAAATAAACTCGATTTGATCAGGGGCTTACCACATTCGCAGCCTTGAGCAACTGCCTTTTATAGCTCACCCCTGCTTCGAGCTTGATTTCCGCTCCAAACCCACTCAGTTCCCGTCGGTCAGATTGGTCAAAGACCCATCATTTCCCCGAATAAAGAACTCGTGAGTGAACTCCCCGTGCTTGAGGATCGTCTTGACGACCATTTTTACCCGCAAGCGCATCCCCGCGTTTGGATTCTCGACTGTACCGATATTGGAGGTACTGGAAACTTCGGCCGATGCATCAAAGCTGTACATCGGCAGCACGCTCAAGTTGTAGGTCTCAACACCTACGTCATTGAGGTAGGAGCCCGTTCCGTTAAACTTCCCGCCGTAAACATAAGTGATTCGATACGAGAAATCGACCGGGGTCATTCCGTAGAGGTTCACCACGGAGAACCGAAAGATCTTTGATTTCGGAGTCGGGTTCCAGTCACTCATTTGAGACCAGTGGTTCATGCTCTCCGGAAGCGCGTTGGCTCGATTATAGGTCGCAGAGTAAACCGGCTCTCCCGCTTCTACGACGGCCCAGATCTTCTTGCCGATATTGATCACAGAATCGACAATTTTCTCGACGGTTCCCGCGTCTTCCGCTGCCCGCTCAAGCGGAGTGAGTTCTTTTTCTTTTTCCTCTTCGGCGCCGCGGCCTCCCCGCTCAGGATTTCCGCCACGCCCAACCGGGCTGGTGCCCAAGCGACTGCGTCGCTCGGAAGAAGTCGTGGTCGCGCGAGGATCTGCTTCTTCGTCTTCCTCGAGAGTCAAAGTCGTCCGTCCACTGCGAGAGTTGCTTTCCGCCTCAGTCGAAGGACGGATCTCGCGTCTGATCGAAAGGCCTTTGCCTTTTGATCCTCGAGATTTCCTACGGTCCGTGAGACCAAACTCTAGCAATCCTTCTAAGCTTTTTCTTCCCGCATCCGGAGCCAAAAACTCGGGAACCTCTTGAAGAGTGATCACTGCATGGTTCTCAAAGTCCATGTACTCAGCGGCCGAAAGAGTCTCAGCGCCGTTGGAAGCGTGTGACACGCTGGCCCCCATCGCACTCACTGCAAAGACTACCCCTGCAACTGCTTGGGCTTTCGACTTCGACTTCGAAACACTTTGAAAAAAAGACGACATGGCGACTCCCCTGGGTGCCCGGCACCCGTTTTCTCGCGGAACACTTTTGCGAGATACGGCCTCCTAGCTCAGGGTTTGACGCTACGCAAGAAAAGCACTGACCACTTTGACGTCTTTCTCAGTTTGTGCACTATTCCAAGACGGAATAGTATGTTTTATTTTTTCTCTATATCAAGAATAAACCTTGAGTTTCAACACCTTAAGAAGAGACTCACTCTAGTCTCTCACGGTGCGAGACGCAAAACAGTCTCGGCTTCTGAGTTTCCAGGGTAACCATCGACCGAAGATTCCACTCGGCACTTCACCGGTTGAATCCCCTCGGGACGCCCCACCCAGCGCTTCCACGGAAAGATCCATTTCTGGGTTTCCAGCGAGCGGAGACCCGTGAGTTCGGTTTCACCCAGCAGTTCATACTCTTGATCCGAAGTTCCATGAACGAGGGCATCGTTCGCTTTTCCGAGGAGACACGTGAGCTTCACTGACTTCGTCTGCGCCAAACCCAAGTTCGTCACATCCACTTCGATCCCTTGGGACTCGCCATCGACTCCGATCGCTTCCCGAATTCCGTAGTGATGTACGGCGGGGTCCGCGATGGTCGTGAACGTCCGCGCACCTGCTCTGAGATTCGCTTCTGTAAAAAGCGGGATCGACTTCCCATACTGGATGACGGCCTGCGGCCCTTCGATTCCGGTTTCCTGAAGCTGTGAGAAATCCACTCCCAGATAAAACTTCTCACTCGCGATTCGAAGCGCCATCAGAGTCCCGTCCAAAATCGCAACGGGATAGCGCTTGGCCACATCGAGAATCTCCCCGCCAACGCGGATTTCTTTGATTTTGGCGACTGGATTTGCATCCGTCTTGGGCTCGTAGACCACTTCAATTCCGTCGTGCGCGAAAAAGCCCGTTCGATCGAGCGCCAAAGTGTTGGTCAATGTGATCAGGTTAATAAAGAGACCTAAATCCGCTCCCCGAGCATTCCAGACTTTGATAGTCCACTCTTTTCGAGTCCCCTCAAAATCATAGATATGCGGCATAACGTCGTGAAGATCCTGCACAGTCAAAGGTCCCGCTTTGACTTTGATCCCCGTGAGCGCAAGCGTTTCGATCGCTGCCACTGTCCCCGGAACTGCGTGCCGATACGCTTTGGTGGCAATGTCACCGAGGTTGGCTTCCCGTGAGTCATCATGAGTCAAGGCGACTTCCGTAGCGCTCACTTGAGTGCGGAAATCCTCACCCGCTACTTCTTCCAAGCGCCGGTCCAGATCCGCCACCAGTGCGTCCACTTCGGGATCCGCCGGAGCTCGAGAGTCGACCGGAGTAAGTTCGTACCCCTTAAAAGTGACCGACTTCTGAGTCCGATTCACTTCCAGCTTCAATTCACCCAAAAACCGTCCCCAGTTACCCGTTTCGACCACTGGGATCTTTCGACCTGCATTTTCGATCAGGGACGGACGGATCGCTTTGAAATGAGAGTGTCCGCTGATCACCGCGTCGATCCCTGAGACCGCACGCGCAATCTGCTCGTTCACCGAGAAGGAATTGTGCGAGAGCACCAAAAGGACATCGACTTGCGGGCGCAAACGATCTGCCTCTTTTTGTGCGGCTTCAATCGGCTCCTGCGTCTTGACGGGATCCAACCAAAAGGAAAACACGTAATCAAACGTACTCAAGCCGATCACGCCCACTTTAAGGCCGGAGCGTTCCAAGATCACACTGGATTGAATGTATTTCCGAAACTCTTCCGGCTTATCGTAAGCAGAAAGGTCAAAGTTTGCGCCGAGCGCCGCCACTTTCCCTTCCACTTCGGCGTTACGGATTGTCGCCCAAAGCGTGTCAGGACGACTCAAGTAATCGTGATTCCCGACGACAACCGCGTCAGTTCCCATTTCTTTAAAAATTCGAAGCATTCCCTCGCCTGCGTCCAAATTGTAGTACCAAGCGCCCTCGGACCAATCCCCCGCATCCAAGGTTACCGAAGGATGAGTCAACGCGGCTCGCTTCTCTTTCAAGAGTCCCGAAAGTCGGGAGACCCCTCCCAGTCCAAACGCATCGGACTTGATGGGATGGAGCTGATAGTGAAGGTCATTTGTGTGGAAAACACTGAGTTCCACGACCTCTTCTTTACACGCAGACAGAAGAGACAGGATCGTGACACTCAGGACCCCGATCAAGAAGAACGAAAGCCCACGTTGCTGAAGCTTCGACGAACCGGTAGCGTGATTCATAGGACCCCATCTCAAACCAGTTCGCTTCAAAACCCAAGCGGCTTTTTTACACTATGCCCATCACCCGCTTCCCCGATCCCCGCCTCCTCGACGATTCTGACCCTCAATCCGTGCCGGGACTCGTTGGGATTGGAGGTGACTTTCACACAGAGACCCTCCTTCAAGCTTATCGGCAGGGCATTTTCCCGTGGCCGCATGATGAATATGTTTTTCTCTGGTTTTGCCCAAATCCCCGGGGAATTCTGAGGTTTTCGAATTTGCACCTACCCAAAAGCCTACACAAGACGCTTCGAAAGCAGCAGTTCACCTACTCGTTTGATCGAAGCTTTGAGGAAGTCTTGAACGCCTGCGCAAACGCGCCGCGCAAGGGCCAGCCAGGCACTTGGATCACACCTGAGATCCGAGCCGCTTATCTCGAACTGCACCGCATCGGAATCGCTCACAGCGTAGAGGTCTGGAAGGACTCTCGCCTCGTCGGGGGACTCTACGGCGTAGCCGTGGATGGAATTTTCTCGGGTGAGAGCATGTTCCATCTCGAAACCGGCGCCTCAAAGGGTGCCATTCTTCATTTAGTCGAGCATTTGCAATCTCAGGGAGCTGAGTGGATGGACATCCAGATGCTCACGCCGCACCTTCAACTGATGGGAGCAGAGGAGATCGACCGAAACACTTACCTCGATCTCCTCGCAAGCACACAGAAACAAAAGCTCCGACTTTTCGAATGACTTCTCGTTTTTCACGCAGGTTCTTCAGCTTTCCGCATCTGCGGGTTCGCGCGACGATATCGAGCTCGGCGCAGGAAGAGCCCTTCCCTCTCCTTTTCTGCCAAAATCAAACGCAAGCTGCTCCTCCTCGCCTGGTCCCTTCTTGAGACGAACGCGTGCAGTCCCCCCTTTTTCGAGCTGACCAAAAAGAATCTCAGCAGAAAGGGGCTTTTTGAGCTCATCCTGAATCACTCGTGCCAAAGGACGCGCTCCCATCGAACGGTCATAGCCCTTACGAGACAGGTACTCGCGCACTTCGTCGTTGATATCTAAGTCGACCCCTTTTGCCAGCAAGAGAGTCTCCAGTTCCACGAGTTGCTTCGAGACCACTTGCACCATCGTTTCGCGTGCGAGGGGTTCGAAGTAACAAATGGCGTCTAAGCGGTTGCGAAACTCGGGTGTGAAGGTCCGCTCCACTTCCTTACTCGCTGCCGATCGCATGGTCTGAACCTCAGACGAGAACATACCGAGCGGACGTTTCTCCATTTCTCGAGAGCCAACGTTTGAAGTCATCAGCAAGATCACATTTCTAAAGTCCACTTTCCGGCCGTTATTGTCGGTCAGAGAACCATGATCCATCACTTGCAAAAGAAGATTCCAGAGATCCGAGTGCGCCTTTTCGATTTCGTCCAGCAATACGATCGAATGCGGATTCTTGAGAACGGCATCCGTAAGTAGGCCCGCTTGTTCAAATCCCACGTATCCGGGAGGGGCACCGATGAGCCGCGATACAGTGTGTTTCTCCATGTACTCACTCATATCGAAACGCAAAAATGGAATCCCCAAACTCTGAGCCAGCTGCTTACTCAACTCCGTTTTTCCGACGCCCGTGGGGCCGCAAAACAGAAAACTACCCACAGGCTTATCGCCCGAACGAAGTCCCGAGCGGCTCAAACGGATCGCTGTCACGACGGACTCAATCACCGAGTTCTGGCCGAAAATCGCGAGCTTCAAATCGCGGTCCAAATTCTTGAGACGGTCTTTCTGTGAAACACTCACTGCTCGAGACGGGATCCGAGCAATCTGGGAAATGATCTCTTCAATTTGAGGTCGATCGATCACGGTACGCGCTTCTCCTCTCTCTCCCGCTTCAACCTCTGCTTTTGCACGCGCCAGTCGCGCCTTTGCTCCGGCCTCATCCAATACGTCGATCGCTTTGTCCGGAAGCTGTCGATCCGTGAGGTGTTTTGCCGAAAGTTCGACTACCGCCCGAATCGCATCCGGAGTGTAGACCACGTCATGATGCTCTTCAAATCGTGACTTAAGCCCCGTGAGGATCTGAATCGCTTCTTCTTGAGTCGGCTCCACCACATCGATCTTCTGAAACCGACGGGCCAGCGCGTGGTCTTTTTCGAACACGGTTCGGTATTCACCATAGGTCGTCGAACCCAAGCAGCGAATTTCTCCGCGAGTCAGAAGCGGTTTCAACAAATTCGCCGCATCCAGTGCGCCTCCACTCACCGCACCTGCGCCAATGATCGTGTGAATTTCATCAATAAAAAGGATCGGCTTTTGTCCACTGTCCGCTTTTTTCTCGAGTGCTGAAATCACTCGTTTCAGGCGTTGCTCAAAATCGCCCCGAAATTTGGTGCCCGCAAGCAAGGTCCCCATCTCAAGTGAGTAAACCACCGCCTGATTGAGGAGATCCGGCACTTCCTCTTGCACAATCCGAAGAGCCAACCCTTCCGCCAATGCCGTTTTACCCACTCCCGCTTCACCGACGAGGAGAGGATTGTTTTTGCGGCGTCGACAGAGCGTTTGAATCATTCGCTCCAACTCTTGCACCCGACCCACCAAGGGATCGATTTTCCCTTTGCGAGCGAGTTCGTTGAGATTGACTGTGTAGGCTTTGAGTGGATCTTGCTGCTGAGCCGCTTCCCCTCCCGCACTCCCCGAAGACGAGCGGGGATCCGATTTCCCCTCGGGAAACTCCGACTCCGAACTTCCCGAAATCTCCGGAAGCTGGGACTCGTCGGATTCTTTCCGAATTCCATGACTGATGAAGTTCAAAAGATCCAGTCGCTCGATTCCCTGATGTTTCAAGAGCATCAACGACATAGAGTCTCTGGCTTGAAAAAGCGAAACCAGGAGGTCCATGGGCTGAATCTCGTCCTTGCCCGACGCTTGCACATGAAAAAGAGCGCGCTGAATCAAGCGTTCGATCGCAAGGGTCGGAGTGGGTCGCTCCACTTCACTTCCTGTAGGTCCCACTTCCAACTTGGGGACGGAACGTTCCAAATAATCCCGAAGCTGCTCCCTCAGAAACGAAACGTTTCCTGCGCAAGCACTCAAGGCCTCGACAATCTCGGCCTCCTCTAGAAGCGCCAGAAACACGTGCTCCAAAGTGAAGTACTCGTGCTTCTCCTCGATTGCCAGTTGAACGGCCCGATTGAGAACTCCCTCTGCCCGTTTACTAATCATCGCTGGTCTCTCCCTTCTATTGGATTAATGAGGCTCTACAGAACTGCGAAGCGGATGTCCCTTCTCCCGAGAATACTCAGAAACTTGAAGAGATTTGGTCTCGGCGATTTCAAATGAATAGACGCCTGCAAGGCCTTTCCCCTCGTGATGGACTTTCAACGTGATTTCGGCCGCTTCGGTCGCGGTCTTGCGAAAAAACTTCTGAAGCACTTCGACTACAAAATCAAAAGTCGTGTAGTCGTCATTGTGCAAAATCACGGCAAAGCGAGGGGGTTCACCGAGCTTCGGTCGACTTTCTTGAACTGCTGCATCACTTTCGGACGCCTGACCCATGGCAACCACTCCTCTCGATTTCAGTTTAACACCGGAGTCTGTTTCCGCAAAATCGGCAGAAGTCGCTCCTTGACCCCACTCCGGATTCCAGCACAATGGAACGATCATGTCCGAACCTTCTTCAGGAAATCTCCGCCGCCAGCTGGATGTCACTCGCTTTGAAAGAGCCATCGAAGTGATCGAGAGTCTCGCACAACACCGTGCCCTCCTCACCATCGCCGAGCTCAAACGAATTAACAATATTTTGACAGGCAAAGAAGAAGAAGATCCTTGGAGGCAAGAGCCCGTTACGCTCCGCCTTCCGTCAGGAAAGAGCGAGACCTTCTCTCTGGTGGGGGATCCAAAAGTATCGACCCGCGACAAACTCCACAAAGCTACTGAACTTTGCGAAGCAGGACACGTGATTGACGCTGCCGTCGAGATCTACGTCGGAATGGTTCTTCTTCACGCTTTTCAAGACGCCAACCGCCGGACCGCTGTTTTGACCGCTCATTATTTTCTCCAGCGCTACGGAGCGCCGGTCTCAGGACTTGCCCTTCACGAGCTCGGACTCGGCGATATCCGCCAGCCGGAGCAAGTAGAAGCACTGCGCGAAACGATTCGCCAGCTTGCAAAATTTGCGTCCAAACGAGGGGAAGGTCTCACCTCCGCTCCCGTGATTCCTCCTGAACTCCCAACCACTCCTCGCTCAGTCGTAATTCAGCCCGAGTTTGGCAAGAAAAAGCCGACCTGAGGCCGCAGGGCTAATCGAGGACCAGTTTTGAAAAATAGACGTTCGTGACGCGCGGCGATCCCAACCAGCCGTTGATGCGGTCTGCAATCTGCTTGCGGACCCGTCTCTTTCCTTCGCGCGTCATGAGCTCTTCCCGCTCGATTTCAATCAAGACGTTGGTCACGTAATTTCGTACAACCGGAAGTGCTTTTTCAATAAATTGGCACGTCTCCTCCGTGGTGCATTCGACCATAATCTCGGCTTCCGCAACGTGCACCACTGCCGCGGACGCTTGCAGCCTTCGTAACTCCGCTTCGGACATCTCTGGGTCGCGGTAAGTGGGACTGTCTTTTACTTCAAACGAAAACTCCCCGAGAATCGCAGTAAAACTTTTTTTCTGACTCTCATCCGCTTGCCGGGCAAAAAACTCACTCATCGACTGCGCAGCATCTCGCTCACGCTGTGCTTGCTGATGCTCCCGCACGACCGAGATCACGCGGTAAATACTCAAAACCGAAACTCCCACCACACTGAGGATCGAAAACACAAAAACGACGACCATTCGTCGAGTACGCGGGTCTCCGGTACGAAAAGAACCCAACATCTCCTTGAGGATCCCCCACTGGCGATCCACAAAAAGCCCCAAACGCGTTGTCCACAGCATCTGAATCCGCTGCTTCAGCGCAGGTTTTGCCGGTTTTTCCTTCTTTTCTTGGTGTTCGGCGCCGCCGCCGTGATCCGCCCCACTCATGCTCCTTCAAGAATAGCCCGAATTCGGCCCAAATTTTCGAAAAAAACTCATGCCACCCCTAAAAAGTGCGTGCTACGACCTTTTCAAGGAACTCAACGCTGATGGATGCCTTCTTCGATTTTGAAAAACCGCTGTCGGGCCTCGAGAACAAGCTCAACGAACTCCGCGCGCTTGCCAAAGACGGCAAAATGGATTTGCGGACGGAAATTGAAAATCTCGAGGAAAAACTGAGAGCCCTCACTTCTCAGACTTACTCTAATCTCACTCCGTGGCAGAGAGTGCAGCTCAGTCGACACCCCAACCGACCTTACGCGAGAGACATCATCGATGCCCTCTTTCCGGACTTCATGGAACTCCACGGCGACCGTCGCTTTGGAGAAGACCAAGCGATCGTGGGAGGCACCGCGACGTTTCAGGGCAATCCCATTTTGATTCTGGGCAATCAGAAAGGCCGTACCACCAAACAACGGGTTGAGCGCAACTTTGGAATGGCTCGCCCTGAAGGCTACCGAAAAGCCATCCGCTTGATGGAACTCGCGGATCGGACGGGACTGCCGATTCTCACGCTCATTGATACTCCCGGTGCCTATCCCGGTGCAGACGCAGAAGAGCGCGGACAAGCCCAGGCCATTGCCGAAAGTATCTCAACTTTGTTTCAAGTCCGCTCCCCTGTTTGCGCTGTGATCATTGGTGAGGGCGGGTCGGGTGGTGCGCTCGCGCTCGGTGTAGCCGACGTCCTGCTCATGCAAGAGTTCAGTGTTTACTCGGTGATTTCGCCCGAGAGCTGCGCTTCGATTCTTTGGAGCGACTCTTCACTTGCAGAGCGAGCAGCCGAACGCTTGAAGATGAGCCCGAAGGAGCTGCTTCAGATGGGAATCATCGACCAGATTCTGCAAGAGCCCCTGGGTGGAGCACAACGAAACTGGGAAGAAGCGTTTTCTCGACTCAATGCAGGACTTGAAGAGCACTTTCTTCCTCGAATCCAGAATTGGAAAAAGCGACTCAAGAAGAACCCCGATGCGCGTCCTACGGATCTCCGAGAAGCGCGAAGAGAGAAGTACCGCAAGATGGGGCAACTTGCCTTTTCGGAGTCCGCCGCACTGGAAGAAGGAACCGAGTCATGAGCACACCGTCCTCGTCCGCATCTAAACCGCTCCTTTCGATGACCGGTTTTGCAACAGCCGAGACCGCGACGACCACTCGCAAAGAACCGCTTCGGACGGAAATCCGATCCCTTAATCATCGGTTCCTCGATATCAAACTCCGTTTGCCCCGTGAGTATTTGTCCGCTGACCCACTGGCACGCGCACACCTTCAGTCCGTCTTGGGCAGAGGCTCGATCGACTTGCGGATCGACCGCCAAAATGCAGTGGCGGCATCTTCATCCCCGGGCTCACTCGGTCCACTTCAACTCAATGTTGAACTCGCGCAGGCTTATCACGCTGCAGTCGATCATTTAGTCTTCAAACTGGGAATTCCCGACCGCCATTACGCTCTGGAAATCGCAAGACAACCCGATGTCTGTCAGCGCGCCATCAAAGAGCAATCTGCCGAAGAATCCTGGGCAGAGATTGAGCCGGCTGTCACCGCCGCTGTTCAAAAACTCCTGGCGGTACGGGCCCAAGAGGGAGATCGACTCAAGTCCATCTTGCTCGATCAAGTTCAAGAGCTTCGATCCCTGCATGGAAGTATTCAAAAACGTCGAAAAGAAATCACCGCTCAGTACCCGGCTCGGATCTCCGAAAAAATCAAGAACCTGTGGTCGGAGATCGAAGCGACAACGGACACTCGCACACTCCTCGAATCGCGGATCACACAGGAGCTGGCCCTCCTCCTTGACCGCACTGACATTGAGGAAGAGCTTCAGCGGTTTGCCGCTCACTTGGATCTCTTTGAGAAGACGCTCCACCAAGGTGGGCCCGTCGGAAGAAAAATCGAATTCATCCTCCAAGAGCTGGGGCGCGAGTGCAATACCTTGGGAAATAAAGCACAAGACTTCGCGATCAGCGAAGAGACACTCCAGATCAAAGTTCGACTGGAGCAGTGCCGCGAGCAGACTTTGAATTTGGAGTAAGGTTATGTCCTCATCAGCATTTTTGATTGTTCTTTCTGCTCCCTCGGGGGCTGGTAAAACCACCCTCTGCAGTCGCCTTTTGAAAGACCTGGGCGATCGCGTGCAGCTTTCCGTATCGACAACGACTCGTGCTCCACGCGGTCAGGAAGTCGAAGGAAAGCATTACTTCTTTGTCAGTCCTGAAGAATTTCAAAAGCGAATCGCTCAAAGCGAGTTTGCCGAATGGGCCTTGGTCCACGGATCCTATTACGGCACTTCCAAACGAACCCTGGAAGAAGCGCTTCAAAACGGAAAATCCGTGCTTTTGGATATCGACGTTCAAGGTGCTGCAAGTTTGAAAGCCACCTTTGGTTCACGGTGCTTGACGGTTTTCATTTCGCCGCCGAGCATGGAACTACTGGAAAAACGACTTCGGGACCGCGCAACGGACTCCGAAGAAGTCATCCAGCGTCGGATGAAGAATGCTCAAGACGAAATGAGTCGGGCTTCTGAATTCGAGCACCAAATCGTCAATGACGATTTGGACCGTGCTTACGCCGAACTCTTGACGCTCCTTCAACGCCGATTTGAAAGCACCTAAAAACAATGTCCAAGTACAAACAGGCCACTCTGCAAACCATCCTCGAATCTGTGCGTGGATACTATCCTGACGCTAAGCTCGACTTGATCGAAAAGGCCTATCAGTTTGCAGATCATGCCCATCTTGGACAGAAACGCTCCAGCGGCGAACCCTACATGACCCATCCGACGGATGTCGCACAGCTTCTGGCTGACTTGAAGCTCGACATTCCCAGTATTGTGACGGGACTCCTTCACGACACGGTCGAAGACACGCACGCAACCCCGGAAGCGGTCGAAGCCGAGTTTGGAAAAGAGATCTGTGAGTTGGTCGAGGGCGTGACCAAAATCTCCAAAATCACTTTTAAGACCACCGAAGAGAAGCAAGCCGAGAATTTCCGGAAAATGATCATCGCGATGGCAAAAGACATTCGCGTGATTCTCGTGAAGCTTTGCGACCGCCTCAACAATATGCGCACCCTGGAGCACCTCGCTCCTGAAAAACAGCGAAACATCGCACAAGAGACGCTCGACATCTATGCCCCGATCGCCAATCGATTGGGGATCGGCTGGCTGAAGCAGGAACTCGAAGACCTCTCGCTCCGATACCTACATCCCGAGATTTATTACAAACTCGCCCGTCAGGTTTCGATGAAGAAAAAGGAACGCGAGAAGTTCATCGAAGAAGTGTGCGAGATCATCTCGGAAAAACTCAAAGAGTACGACGTCAACGCTTTGATCTCGGGTCGCGCTAAGCACTTTTACTCGATCTACAAGAAGATGGAGCGCCGCAAAGAGGACTTCGATCAGGTTTTCGATCTGATCGCTTTCCGAATCGTGGTCGACAACATTACCGAGTGTTACAAGTCCCTGGGCGTGATTCACGCAACTTATAAGCCGATTCCCGGGCGCTTTAAGGACTATATCGCCATTCCGAAAGCCAATGGCTATCAGAGCTTGCACACGACAGTCATCGGTCCCTACGGTGAGCGCGTTGAAATTCAAATTCGCACTCAAGAAATGAACCAGATCGCAGATCGCGGGATCGCGGCGCACTGGAAGTACAAAGAAGGTCGCTTCGACACTCGTTCTCGCGAAAACGTCGAGTGGGTTCAAAGACTCCTCGAGTGGCATAAAGACCTGAAGGACCCCAACGAGTTTCTCGAGACAGTCAAAATCGACCTCTTTGCAGAGGACGTGTTTGTGTTCACTCCGCGCGGAGAAGTCAAAGAACTCTCCCACGGAGCGACTCCGCTCGATTTCGCATACGCAGTCCATACGGACGTCGGAAACCGCTGCGTGGGCGCCAAGGTCAACGGAAAAATCGTCCCGCTGAAGCACCGACTCAAATCCGGCGACACGGTCGAAGTGATCACTTCGCCTACTCAGCAACCGTCCAAGGACTGGCTGAAAATCGTAAAGAGTTCGCGAGCAAAAGCGAAGATTCGCGCCTACATTAAGCAGCAAGAGCGCCAACGTGCTCAAGAGCTGGGAGAAGAACTTCTCGACAAGACTTTACGGCCTTTCGGCTACTCTCTCTCCAAGCTCTTGCGAGGAGGCGAGATTCTCAAGGCCGCTCAGGAATTCCACGCAAACAGCCCCGAAGAACTCTATATCTTTATAGGCTATGGCCGTACCCCCATTGACGAAGTCATCAAAATCTTGGTGCCGGCAGACATCATCGAGAAACATAAAGCCACCCCTCCCGCCTCTGACCAGCCCGAGGGATTTCTCAAGCGCGTTCTTGGGGTTGCGAAGAAAAGAACCGAGACGAAAAGCGCCATCTCGGTCGCTAATTTAGATGACGTTCTGATTCGATTTGGTCGCTGCTGCAATCCTCTCCCCGGTGACTCGATCGTCGGCTTTATCACTCGTGGACGCGGTGTGACCGTTCATACTTCCAACTGCACAAAAGCCATCGACAATGACCAAGAAAGAAAAGTCGCCGTTTCCTGGAACTTGAAAGACGCCAAAACGGGAATCAAACGACACGTCCGAATCCGCGTTCTCTCTGCTGACGAGACGGGATTGCTGGCCACTTTGAGTCAGACGATCTCCAGCTGTGGGGTCAACATCACTTCGGCCAATGTTCGAGTGAC
>JACCDO010001118.1_pt1 | contig 13512 bp, 15 predicted proteins | sample 7446101 | NCBI WGS metagenome assembly JACCDO01 (sample SAMN15323440, study PRJNA562643) | freshwater metagenome | isolation source: river surface water | place: USA:Blue River Watershed | collected 2017-08-16
CGATTACCGCCAAGGTGGTAGGCAATGTGCAAGTCAATGATGCAGGTACCGACAACGAAACGCACCACATCGTGTTGGACTTTGGCGGTATGCCGTTCCCCGTGTTGGAAGGTCAATCGATTGGTGTGATCCCACCCGGCGCGGACGCACAAGGCAAGGCACACCACGCGCGCCAGTATTCGATTGCGAGTCCGCGCAATGGTGAGCGTGCGGGGTACAACAACGTGTCTTTGACGGTCAAGCGGGTGGTGGAAGATCATCAAGGCAAGGCGGTGAAAGGTGTGGCGTCTAATTTCTTGTGTGACGTGAAAATTGGCGATGAAGTCCAAGTCATCGGTCCATTCGGATCAAGTTTCTTAATGCCCAACCATCCTAATTCGCACATCGTGATGATTTGTACGGGCACGGGTAGCGCGCCGATGCGCGCGATGACGGAATGGCGTCGCAGACTGCGCCAAAGCGGCAAGTTTGAAGGTGGCAAATTGTTGCTGTTTTTTGGCGCACGCACCCAGCAGGAGTTGCCTTACTTCGGTCCGTTACAAAAGTTACCCAAAGACTTTATTGATATCCATTTCGCGTTTTCTCGCACTCCGGGCCAGCCAAAGCGCTACGTGCAAGACGCTATGCGTGAACGAAGTGCTGATTTGGCGAACTTGTTGAAAGACAGCAACACCCATTTTTATGTATGCGGTTTGAAGAGCATGGAAGAGGGCGTTGTCATGGCGATGCGCGATATCGCCAATGACGCCGGAATCGGCTGGAATCAAATTGCCCCTGTGTTGAAGCGTGAAGGGCGCTTGCATTTGGAGACGTATTGAGTTCTGCTCTTACCTAGATCTTTGCAAACCAAGGTTGGCGTATGTAACCCGTTGAATTTGGTGGCTCTTCACGGATTCGAACCGCGGACCTGTGGATTATGATTCCATCGCTCTAACCGACTGAGCTAAAGAGCCGAGCCTCAAATTATAGCGAGACTGCGGCGAGCGTTTTAAAGTTGTATGGAGATTTTTAGTCGCCGCGTTTTTTATTGCCGTGTGGGGTGCGTACAGCTTGCGCTACTGACTACTTATTACTCAACGCGAACCGTGCTCAAGTGTTGCGAGCGTGAGACATTTACTCTTTGTGCTTAAATATTTTTATAAACAACTTTATCAATACATAAACAGCTAAAAATCCGAAGACACTTAGTATAACGATTTCTTCGTTTGTAAGCTGTTCAGGAAACATTGTTACGTGTTCATATGTTGTTATGAACGTGTTTACAACAGGATTTTCATACCTGTATTTCATAAATGCGCCGTTATCCATAACAAGTTTTCCTTATGTAATATGAACTAATAATAATAAAAAAAGTTTGTGAAAACACATTTAACTAAAAAAAGACATAAATGTATTAGGTGTATTTAGGTGACTGTATTTGTTTGTTTGTAACAAGTAAAAAAACCAATTTTACTATGCCTGTCAGCCGTAGTGTCAAACTTTCTTACAGCGCATATAAAACGCACTAAACACGCTTCTTTTGTGCCGAAAGACGCTTTTGTGGTGGCAACGCTGTAGGTGGTTGCGGTACTAGCGTGTGTGAGGCTTGTGTAGCGTGTGGCGGTTGTTGAGCACTAGGGTTGACTTGTGTAGTAGGTGGGGTGTGCTTGGGGTTGGCTATGGCACTAGCTACGTCAGCTGTTTTATTACTAGGGTGACGCGAGGGTAGTGCTTGTTGTGAGTGAGGGTAGGCAGGCTTTTGTGTGGGTTGAGTCTGCTGAGTACTAGGGTTGGTAGTTTTTTGTATGTGCTTAGGCTTGGGTAGAGGCGAATGTTGCTTGGGTGACATAGGCACGTGCGGTACTGAGACACCGCGTGACTTAGTACGTTGACGTTTTGCTTTACGTTGTTGCTGACTAGCCGCACGTTGCTGTGCTTGTTGCTTTGCCTGTGTGTCTATTGCTGTCCACACGCTCGTGTTTATCAGCTTCCACAAAGCAAGCTGTTCAACAGCGTCAGCTATTTCTGTAATACGCATATGACTCTACCTAATGTTGTACACGTATTTAGCGGAAACACTTTGGTTGAGTGTTGATAGAGTTGTAAATATGGGTTTATGAAAACGCAGGTTTTTAATACACAGCTTATTTCTGCGTACAAAAAGTCTGCGTTCCTAAAAACCCATACCTTATTTGCCGAAAGCCGCACGTAGCTTGGTTGACGCTATAGCCATAGCGTTATCCAATTCGCCATTCAGCGTTGCTGTACGTACTGTCTCCAAAACAGCTACCAAGTCACGTTCTGTGCCAACTTCAATTGCGTACTTGTTCTTAGCTAGTTCCAAAATGCTAGTGCCATATCTAACGCTAAGTGCTAGCTTGCCGTTGTCTGCTACGTACCACCAATTCTTCACACGCACTTGTGTTTCCATTTGTGTACGTACGCCGTCAACATTTTTGACACTACGCAAACGAGTAGCTGTGTACTTGACGCCGTTTATCTGCGCCTTTGCCAATTCAATTTGTTGCGCTATGCGTCCAAGTAGCTTTTGACGCCTAGCTAGCTGTGCGTTTGGTTTGGTTGGTTTTTGCTGTGCTGTCAGCTTCAAACTCAATAAAGTGCTCATATGTGTTCTCCAAAAGTTGTTTATGAACACAAACTTTATTTTCACAATAGCTAATCAATCAACCTATTAGCCGCAAGTCCGTTCATTCTTGCCAATATCACCTAATAAACAGTCACTTTTATTGTGTGATTGTTTGGATAAGACTAAATAGTTGTATGAATAAACAAGAACAACAGTACCAAATACACAGACAAGAACAGCAAGATACTCAGCAAGCTGACACTTGGATAAAACAGCAAGGTTTGGATACAGGCATATTTGCTACTACTAATCTACAGCTATTACAGGCACAGCAAACAGCACATACGCTAATGACAGCGCACAGGCACTTACTCAATCAAAAACAAATACAAACACTCCTAGCATTCCAACAAAAAATTACCAATAAACGCACAAGCACAAAACTAAATCCTAAAGCCGCTTACCAAGTACTAAACATAGGCACAAAGATAAACAGGCAACTATTCAAAGCATACAAACAACTCTAAAAGAAAACACGTGATAACCAACACGCTAACAGTGGAAAAACCCAGTTTGTAATATGACGGCTAATGAGACTGGACTTGCTACAGGTTGCTGTAAAGGCTTGTAGATTAAGTGGATGCCGCAGAGTTGACGCAAAGCAAGCCAATGCTAAAGCGTTTTGTTAGTTTCAATACATCCGTCTAACTCAACTCTTTTACAGTCGTGTAGCGAAATGAAGTGACACTCAAATCAAACTACACGGTACGGCGGCAAATAGCACCTAACATCATTGTTCGTGCTATAGCCGTCGTGCGCTCATTCGTTCAATCTAAATCAACCTAATACATCTCACACAACTACGTTGTGTTCGACTTTCAATCATTTAACTAAAAAAACAAACGAGTGCTGAATAAAACACAGAAGCTGATAAGCGAATGTGTTTTATGAAAGCACAAGCGAACGACTAGTTCGCTTTTATATGTGTGTAAGTAGTGCTGTGTGCTTGTTGGTATGGGTATAGGTAAAAAATCACCACCCAAAAACTTTAAGTACTTCACCTAAAAAATCCGCGTAGCTGTATTTTTTTATACAGAACCCATTTCAGTAACGCTTCAAATAACGCATACAGGCGCTCAAATAGCGTGAATTTGAACTAGCAAGTACGTGACTAGCTGAATTGGGCGTTATGCGCTTGTTGGGCTTTATATGCTGTCGTGTTCTAAAAGCAACAACACGTAGCTGAATGCCGCTAAATAACTAACCAAACAGAACTTACATTGTGTTTGGACTAATAGCTAAGTTGTTGATTTATATACAGACAGCAATAAACCGCCAACTTGTCGGGTTTTGCTTGTCCACTAAACACATATGAAAACACACTACAAGCACACAAATTATTTGGAGAAATGAACTTGGCAACAGCAAAAGCACTCACAGCCGCAGAAGTACAGCAAGTATTGGACTACACAGCTAAACACAACTACGCACAGCGCAACAAGCTAATGTTTTTAATGACAGTAGCGGCAGGTTTAAGAGTTGGAGAAGTTGCCTGTTTGACAATTGGAGACGTGCGTAATGAAGACGGCACAGTACGTGGCGAAGTATTTTTGGCGGCAGATAGGGTTAAACACGGACACGCACGTACCGTTTACATAAACACGCGACTACAAACTGAGTTAGCTGAATACATAAATGAACGCAAATGGTTAGACAGCACTCAGCCATTGTTTTACACACACAGGGGCCCAAGACGTGCGTTTAGTCCAAACACACTCGCGCAACACTTTCACTATGTGTACAAACGAGCAGGCATAAAGCAAGGCTCTAGTCATAGCGGACGCAAGACATTCTTAACGTCACTAGCGTCACAAGGCATTAGTGTGTTTGTATTGGCAAGTTTGGCAGGACACAAGAGTATTACAACTACTCAAAAGTACGTGACTGTAAACGCAGATATGAATAGACGTGCTGTTGAATTGGTTTGAGTAAGGTTGTTGAAGTTAAACCAACACCAACAACAAAACCAAAGTCAATTTAGCTGTTTGTATGAATACTATACAAACGGCTAAAACAGCAAACTAGCCAGCACTCAGCAAAGCTACCTCTGCCTTATTTTTGTAATTTAACCCAATCTTGAATTGCTGAAAATTTCCATTGGTGCTCTACATAATTTCTTATTGATGTTGAAACATCATCTCCATTAGAGATCAGTCTTTTAAGCATTAATGACAAGTCAACATCTGCTATAGACCATTCGGAAAATAAATTCAATTTGTTTCCAGTTAGCAACATATCAACGGCTTTAGTTAGTTTTTCGGCAGACTCTTTCGCTTCAGTGCTTAAAGGCACATTAGTCGGTTTAGCGAATATAGTATCTGTTGGTCTTTCGATGCGTAGTGGCAAGAAATCACTTCTTAACCACGCTTGAATTTGTCTTGCTCTGGCTCTTTCTTTTATATTGGTAGGATATATTCTTATTTTTGGATAAAGCTCTTCCAAGTATTCTGAAATAACAGAAGACTCAGACAAAGAAAAATCTTCAGTAACTAAAGTGGGCACTCTACTGGTTATTGATAAGGATTTGAAACTACTTTCTTTATTTTGACTTGCGCTCAGATTTACAGTTCTCATTTCAAAATTCAAATTCTTTGCTTTAAGTGAAACATACGCAGACATAGCGTAAGGTGAAAAAAATTTTGAATCAACATACAGAATCATAAATTTATCCATTTCTTTGAAATTTTTGGAATTACTAGGCGGGATAAGGGTTTTGAGATAAGCAGGGTTTTTATACGCAGAAATAGCAGATTAAAAGCTGTGTATAAAAAGCCTGCTTTTCAAAAAACCTATGTCTTCCGTTTCTTTAGTCTCTTATCCATTTCCATTTCATATTCGCGCACTAATTCCAACTGTTCGCGTTCTTCTTCACTCATTTCCATTTCAAAGCGTTTCTTCAACTCCGCTTCCAACTGCCAAGAGTCTTTGTCGCGTGTGTTTATATCAACATAATGTCCGCGAGAATTTATCTTTCTAATGCCATTACGCATTAAAGCAATGTTGCCTTGTGAAAATGCGTCTTGTCCTTGCTTTGCTCCGAAGTAAGCGTCCAGAAATATTTTGTCAGCACGTACTTGTTGCCTGTACTGTTCTTTATCCAATTCTTTAAGTATGTTGTCACTGGCTAATTTGAGTGCTTGTTTGTAGCAATCAATTCGCACTTCGCGTATTGTTTTCCAACCAAACCGTTCTTCAACAGTCATTAGTTTGTCCACATTTCTGCTTGTCACAACTATTGGTAATTGAACGTATGTCAGCAACAGCAACCAATTATTAGTTGCTAATTCAGTTTCACTTAGTTTGTCAGCGTATAACGTACTGTCTAAGTCTCTGTCAAACCAAACTGAGTTATTGGGTTTTGATTTGACTAGCTTGTTTGCTGTAGCGTGTGCTTGTGCTATTGCTTCAACGCATTTGGATTGCGCTGTCAATAGCTTTTGTCGTTCTGCTCGTGTCTTGCTTGATAGCTTATGGCACTTGTAAATCCAAGCAACCGCATTCTTATGCTTAGCTTCATACGCTGTAAATGCTGTTGGACGTTTTAGCTTGCGTAGATTTTGCTGTGCTTGCCATTCAGCTTTAAGTTGCTGTCGCTGTTGTGTAGTTAGAAGCACGTTTATTTCACGTGCTTCCAACTCTTTACCCGCTTCTAAATCTCGTAAGCGTTCTTCAATTCTGTCAAATATTTGTAGGCTTGATAGCTTTGGCAAGGTGATTAAAAAATCATTTTTACGATAAATTTCTCAAACTAATTGTCAAAGTTTATCTTGCCAGTCACTTTGATAAACACCATCCTCATCAAACATTGCTTCTGCGTCACGTCGCAAATTATCTACTTCATCTTCGGAACAATCGCATACCTCTAGAAGCCGACAAGCATCTGAGTACACGTCATCAAACTCTTCGGGGTTGTCAAGTTGAGTTGATTGAAAAAGAGAATGTGCCTCTTGTTTTTTATCAAGAAATAAAGCTAGGCATGTCCACAGTACTATGTTTGCCTTATAGTTTTTTTCAGCAATCTTCTTTGCCTTATCAAAAATCTCTTGAAGTAAAGCAGAATCATTCAGTTCAGATGCCTCGCTCATTAGCTCCTCTAGCTGATATCCAATGTCAGATGGAGAGGACAACTCTGATAGCTGATTCAATATTTCTTTTTTAGATAGACTCATTTTTAATTTCCCTTCAAAAGTTCATGCTGATAAAAAATATCTTGTAAATCATTCGAAGTAATTGCTATGCCTTTAGCACAGGAACTTTTGCCAGAATAACCAGCCCTTCTAGCTCTAGCTATCATTCCTCGATTGCTTGTATGGTAAATCGAACCAATCAGATAAGATTTATTGGTTGTAGTGACTTTTGCTATTTTTCTGTCTTCAACTGATTGATTCCATTCATTTACAACTTGATTTTCAAAAAAATACTGAATGAAATTAAATGAGTGTTTTCCTAATGTAAGAATCAATTTTAAATTTGGAAGATTATTTAAAGTGGCTTCAAATATACATTTGTTTACTTTGTAGGCATCTTTTTGATTTGTTATTGCCCCACTCATACTGTCTGATTCTTTTAATAACCAAATAGCGTTGGCATAGTACAAACCACAATTCCTATTGTTCGGTTTACAAAACTCTCCGATATCAAATCGATTTAATGAAAATAAAATGTTGTACAAATTTTTATTAGTATTGTTTGTAGGACTATGTCTGAATGGATTTTTACTATCGGCATCTATCAATTTCTTTAACGTATTGAAATTAGCCGCGTCTTGAGCAAGAACCATTACTTCCGCATTCCAATCGCCGAACAACGTTTCGCAAGCGTGTAATTGACTATCTTGTTTGTACAACTCATTTATATTTCTGTAGCCTTCAAGTTTGAGTTGTTCAAAATCAATGCCAAATTTTTTGGTTGCCATATTTGTTATATGAAGTTTTTTTATTCTTACTTTATTTCTATTTAAAGTCAATTCTATTGCTAACTATGCCAACTTCTCCGCCGCCATAGTAGCCGTCAGCTTGCTGTAGTGCCTTTCCAACATTAGTACGCTTGTACCCATTTGCTTAGCTAATGTGTGTATATCTGTACCACTCAATAGTTCATTCGTAGCGTACGTGTGCCGCAAGCTGTATAGCGTCCTATCCTTATCAGCTTGTCCTTTTAGCAAGTCAGTCTCAATCAACAGTCGCTTAAACACCTTATTCATCTCAAACGGTTCGTTGTTGTCCGCAAACCTAAATACAAGCAACGGCAAGCGGCGTTCTATCAACTCGTCAAACGTAAGGCTAGCAATGTCAGGTTGGTTTGCTTGTAGGCGCTTTAGTGTGTTTACGCACTCGTGTTTAGCTATAAGCCAACGTTCGCCTGTCTTACCCTTTACCCACATACGCAAGTAGCGCACACCCTTTTCTTCGTGCCATTCAATGTGCTTCCACATTAAACCCATACTCTCTGTACCTTGTCGCATTCCTGTTTGTATAAGCAAGTCAACCAAGTCACGCAACAGTAGTCTCATTTCAGCTGTATAGCCTTTTGCTTGCGTGTGCCAAGTTGTCAAGTGTTCGCGTAGCTGTATGACTTCTTTGTCTGTAAAAGCAGGGCGCACACCGCCACGTTCGCCACGCACATTGAGTTTTGGAAACTTAGCTGTAGCACTAACCCAACCTTGTTCTACAGCTGTAGCGCATATACGACTGAACGCTGAAGCAAATGTTAGTAGCGTTGAGGTTTTTGGTTTGCGTTTAAGTTTGGCATTTCGCCAATCTTCAAACTCAGCAATTTGTTTGTGCGTGATACCTGTTAAAAACATTTGTCCAAAAAACGGCACTAGATAAGTTTCAATCACAGCTATGTAAGCTGTATAAACTTTCTTGCCAACGCCTGCCGCTAAATCTCTACGCATATCTTCGCAACAGTACTTGGCAATTTCGTCAAAGCGTTTAACCATTAAAGCAAAGCCAAGTCGTTCTCTGTACTTTGCTTCGTCAAATGCTTCACACGCATATCGTTTAGCGTCTTCAAGGTCACGCTTGCCTGTGCTAAATCGCATCCACTTGTTTGCGTAGGTTCTAAACCTAGCTTGCCAACTACGACTACGACTAACGCGATAAAGCACTACGTCACCGTCACGCAAGTGTATAAGTCGCGTAGGCGCTGTGTCTAATTCAGCTAGTGTTTGCGCGGGTTTGCGAGGCGCAGGCGTTTTATCAACTACAAACTTTATGTGCGTGTTAGCGTTGATAAAGATTGTGAATTTTTGTGTGCTGTAGTAGTTTTGAAAATTTAATGCTGAATTTTTATTGCTGTGCGTCATAGCGCAACTTTATTTTCAGCGCAACAAATTCGCAACCTAGCGCTTTTGGTTTCGCGTATGTTTGCGTACCGAAAAAAGTAAACACAACCGTGCGTTAAAAAATAAAAAAGCCCACTAACTATGTGTTGTGGGCTTGTTGTGGCAACGCTAAAGAAAAAATTTCAGCGCCTTGAAACCTTATGATTCCATCGCTCTAACCGACTGAGCTAAAGAGCCGAGCCTCAAATTATAGCGAGACTGCGGCGAGCGTTTTAAAGTTGTATGGCAAATGTGCCGTTACTTAAGAATTCACAGCGCTCTGCATAGCGCCAGACATCCGGTCAAAGTAAGCATTCGCTGCTTTGGTGGGAATCAAAAATTTGGTACGGCGGTTTTTGCCTTCAAAAGTCTGTTCTATCAAGCCACCTTCACGTAATTCGTCTAGTTTGCGGTGCAGTGTTGCAGGGCTGGCAATTTTGTTGAGCGCGATGGCTTGAGAGACGGTCAAAGTTTTGCCATCAAAATGCCGTACGGCAATTTCATTTAACAATTGCAAGGCAGTCACATCGATATCTTGAAGGCTGTTTCTACGACCGTCTAATGTTTGGACAATGCGGAGAAAACGAAGATATAAGTCGTTCATAACAGGACCTTGTCAATTTTAGGAGTGAGTAATTTTAAAGTGGTGAGCACCAAAGCCGTTCCCAGTAAATTCCCGAGGGTCATGACCAATAGGCTTTGTATAAATGCATCAGATTTGTCGTTGTAGAAAAACCAGAGTTGGTGAAGTGTTGTGCTGATCAAACCGAAAACAACAGACATTTGAAGAATAGCCTTGGATGTTATTTTGGTAAGTTCTTTGTCAATACCCAAGAAGTCAAAACAGATTTTGCGTGCAAGCAGAGGTGAGCCACCAGAAATCAAAGCAGTTATTAGGGTTCGTATAAAAGAGTCAAGAAAGTAGAACTCAAAGCCGATCAAAAGTGAGGCTAAGGCAACCCCGATAGCCCCATCGAGCGCCGCAATCAAGACGATAAGTAATTGAAACCCGCTGGGTATGAAAACCCAATTGACACCATATGAAAACTCATAAGTATCAAAGAGAAGCTTGTTTAAATAGAAAATAACATAGTAAAAGAGTGCACAAGCTAAAACGAGAGCGATTCTTTGGAGTAATGGCATATTGAACAATGTTATGGCTGATACTTTTACGAAACTAAACAGATAATATCCAGAAATCAATACCCTGCCTTGTGGCAAGTGGCTTTCCTAAATTTTCAAACGTATGAATGAGCAAGATGGGAGTGAAATTGAAAAACCAACAATATGTTGTGCCTCAATACCAAACGATTTTTTCTGCCCTGGGTCTTTTGGTAGTTGCCCTTAGTGGGTTGCTACTAGCAGGGGCAGTTAGCGCCCAAAGCAAAGATGCATTGGTTTGTAATGTTGCTGATTTCAAAATGCTAGCGCTTGCAACCAATGATGAGCAAGCGCGCGAAAAATCTGTGAGTGATTGGCTAGCAAAATTTGGTAAGGGTTGTGCTGCAGACCAAATTACTTACATTCGCGGCAACCTTGCTCCATGGCTTGGAACAGCCAACACCATCAAGATCAATCAAAGCATCGAGACGCTATTGGCTGAGAAAAAAACCGCTCAAAAAAATTATGAAGCTGACACCAGCGAGCTAGAAAAGAATAAAAACAATATGCCTGTTAACAAACCACAGGCAGAGACTGTTTCTACCAAGCGCTAGTTCACAATTCGCTTGGACTGCGGTTTAGGTTTTATTGTCAGCTTTGGGCCTGCTACTTATTTGTAAAAACCGCCACCCGTTTGTTCACAAATGCGTCCATGCCTTCTTTCTGGTCTTCGGTCGCAAACAATGCATGGAATAAGCGGCGCTCAAACATCACGCCGTCAGATAAGCCACTTTCAAAAGCCCGGTTGACCGATTCTTTAGCGGCGCGTGTGGCCACTTGTGAGTAGCCGCAAATCATCAAAGCAGCGCCCAAGGTTTCTTCCATGAGTTTGTCTAATGGAACAACGCGGCTGACCAAGCCAGATTTTTCAGCTTCCACAGCGTCCATCATGCGTCCGGTCAAGGCCAAGTCCATCGCTTTGGCTTTGCCGACTGCGCGTGGCAAACGTTGTGTGCCACCAGCGCCTGGGATGATGCCAAGTTTGATTTCGGGCTGACCAAACTTAGCGTTATCAGCAGCGATGATGAAGTCGCACATCATGGCCAATTCACATCCACCACCCAAAGCGAAACCGCTCACCGCAGCGATGACCGGTTTGCGGACTGAGCGAATAATTTCCCAGTTGCGGGTGATGTAGTCGTGCACATACACATCGGCAAAGCTGTATGTGGCCATGGCACCAATGTCCGCGCCTGCGGCGAAGGCTTTTTCGCTACCTGTGATGATCATGCAACCAATGGCAGGGTTGTCATCGAACTCTTTGAGTGCGGCGCCCAATTCAGTCATGAGTTGCTCGTTGAGCGCATTTAGCTGCTTGGGACGGTTAAGCGTGACGACGCCTACTTTGTCAGCATCGATACGGGTTTGGATCATTTCGTAGGTCATGAAAGTTCTCTAGAGGTGGAGTTGAAAAAAAGCCAACAAGGGCAAACTCCATCCATCTTACTGTCTGGGTGATACCATGCCCGCCATTCTTGCCCCTATTCCCCTTAGCGCATTCACCATGAGTTCACCCCACGAGCAGTCCAACAAGCCTGAGCAAGGGCTGACTTTGGCGGTCGTTATTCCCACTTTCAACGAATCACTCAATGTGGGTGTGTTGGTCGAGCGGTTGCACACCACTTTGCAGGGTGTTTCTTGGGAAGCGGTGTTTGTGGACGACGATTCACCAGACGGGACCGTGCAGCGCTTGCGTGAATTGGCGTCGACCGATCCGCATGTGCGCTGTATTCGCCGCGTGGGTAGACGAGGTCTCTCTAGCGCGTGCGTGGAAGGCATGTTGTCGACCAGCGCCCAATTTATCGCAGTGATGGACGCAGACTTGCAACACGACGAAACTTTGTTGCCCACTATGTTGGCTGCTTTGCGCGATGAACACTATGACCTCGCGATTGGTACCCGCTACATGGATGGCGGCAGTGTGGGTGACTGGGACAATAGCCGACGCAACACTAGTCTATTTGCTACTACTTTGAGCCAGCGCTTATTGGGCTTAACCATCAAAGACCCGATGAGCGGTTTTTTTATGTTGCGCCGCCATGTGATCGAAGACGCGGTGTACAAGCTTTCGAATATGGGATTCAAAATTTTGGTGGATGTGGTGGTTTCCTCGCCGAAGACTTTAAGAATCAAAGAGATTCCATTTCGCTTTGGCCTTCGTGTAGCGGGTGAAAGCAAACTAGACAACCGCGTGGCATGGGATTACCTCATGCTTTTGGCGGATAAAACCGTCGGTCGCTACATCCCTGTGCAATTGGTGTCTTTTGCCAGCGTCGGTGCGGTGGGCGTGTTGGTGCATTTGAGTATTTTGTGGGCGGGCATGGCAGTGCTGTCTATGCCGTTTGTGGTGGCGCAAACTTCGGCGGTGTTGATATCGATGGTGTTTAACTTCTTTCTCAACAACGCATTGACTTACCGTGACAAACAATTACACGGCTGGGCTTGGTGGGGTGGGTTGGTCAAATTCATGCTGGCTTGTGGCATTGGTGCCGCCTCGAATGTCGGCGTTGCATCCTATATATATAGCGACTGGGGTTACTGGTTGTTCTCAGGCTTGGCCGGCATTTTGGTGGGGCTGATGTGGAATTACGTCACCACATCACTTTTTGTGTGGCCACAAAAACGCAAAGGCTGATGTGATGCGTTGGACTCCCAGAGTTTGGATGGGCGTTGGTGTAGGCGTTCTGCTGCACCTTGTGATGGGTGCGCTCATCGACCTCTCACCAGATGAAGCACATTACGCGCTCTACGCCTCCCACCTCGATTGGAGTTATTACGACCATCCGCCCTTAGTAGGTTGGTTGCAGTGGCTGTTTTTGCAATTCGGTGGCGCTAATGTGTGGATGCGTGTGGTACCCATGCTGGCTTGGCTGCTCACTGCTTGGGGTGTGATGCGTTTGTGTGATGCGATGTATCCGCAAATCGCCAAGAGTTCCGTATTTGGTTTGCGTATGGATCTGCTGTTGCTGCTGCTCAGTCCCATCCCGCATTTGCTGGGTTTTGCCTTGACACCCGATGCTTTGCTGATGCCGCTCACCTGTTGGGTGATGTGGCTGACTTGGCAACTGTGCCAGTCTGATGTAGCTTTACCTAAAAAGAAAAACGCTAACCAAAAGCTCTCCAGCCAGCAGGCAAATGTCAATTCGAATCAGATAGTGACTTGGCTTTTACTCGGCCTTGCGCTGGGCTTGTCCGGCTTGGCCAAATACACCGCAGTACTTTTGGCATTGGGCGTTGTGTTGACCCTATGTCGCTACAAAGGCTGGCGTTGGTTATTGCAACTTGGGCCTTGGCTAGCTTTTGCGGTGGCTTTGTTGTGTGTGATGCCAGTGCTTTACTGGAACGCCATCCACGATTGGGCTTCGTTTGTGTACCAAGCAAACCATGCAGCGGGTAG
>JACCDO011420765.1_pt1 | contig 13512 bp, 8 predicted proteins | sample 7446101 | NCBI WGS metagenome assembly JACCDO01 (sample SAMN15323440, study PRJNA562643) | freshwater metagenome | isolation source: river surface water | place: USA:Blue River Watershed | collected 2017-08-16
AGCCAGAAACCGGCGGTGGTCCAGGTCAGGCATCTGACATCGAGCTCCAGGCAAAGGAACTATTGCGCCTGCGTAGCTGGTTGGAAGAGACCATCTCGAAGCACACCGGTAAGCCAATTGCTGAAGTTAACAAGGACATCGACCGCGACAAGATCCTCACTTCATCCGAAGCGCTGCAGTACGGACTTATCGACCAGGTGCTTACATCGCGCAAAAACGCATAATTAGCCGGCTTTTCGGGTCACCCCGATATAGGGTTTTTCTATGACTAAGTTGGGCGAATCGAGCGACCTGCTCAAGTGTTCTTTCTGCGGGAAGAGCCAGAAGCAGGTGCGCAAGTTGATTGCTGGCCCAGGCGTCTACATTTGCGATGAGTGCATCGAGCTTTGTAATGAAATCATCGAAGAAGAACTCGGTTCGGTGGTTAAGCAGGTTGAAGAAATCGATCTTCCAAAGCCTCGCGAAATCAAGGGTTACCTCGACGAATTCGTGATTGGCCAGGACCAGGCCAAGAAGGCACTTTCGGTTGCGGTCTACAACCACTACAAGCGCATTCGTTCGCGTGGCACTCTGACCGCCACAGGTAAAGAACACGATGCAATTGAAATTGCGAAGTCAAACATTTTGATGATTGGTCCAACCGGTTGTGGCAAGACTTATCTTGCTCAGAGCCTTGCTCGTCGACTCAACGTTCCGTTCGCTGTTGCCGATGCAACCGCATTGACCGAAGCTGGTTACGTTGGCGAAGATGTAGAAAACATTTTGCTGAAGCTTCTGCAAGCCGCCGACGGCGATGTCAAGCGCGCTGAAACGGGAATTATTTACATCGACGAAATTGACAAGATTTCTCGAAAAGCGGAGAACCCATCAATCACTCGCGATGTTTCTGGCGAGGGAGTGCAGCAGGCACTGCTCAAGATTCTTGAAGGCACCGTTGCTTCGGTTCCTCCGCAGGGTGGACGCAAGCACCCGCAGCAGGAATTTATTCAGTTAGACACCACCAACGTTTTGTTTATTGTCGCTGGTGCTTTTGCTGGCCTAGAGGAAATCATCTCTGCACGCTCAGGTAAAAAGGGAATCGGTTTCGGTTCTCCAGTATTCGCCAAGGGTGATGTTGCCGAAATTTTCAGCGAGGTGCAGCCTGAGGATTTGCGCAAGTTTGGCTTGATTCCTGAATTTATTGGTCGTTTGCCAGTTATTGCGACAGTCAAAGAGCTTGACCGCGATGCGTTGATTGAAATTCTTACTGTGCCGAAGAACGCACTGGTCAAGCAGTACCAGCGCATGTTTGAGCTTGATGGCTTCGAGTTGGAGTTCGATCAGGACGCACTGGAGGCTATTGCCGACCAGGCCATCGGTCGCGAGACTGGAGCCCGAGGGCTACGCGCAATTCTTGAGGAAATTCTCGGCCCAATCATGTTTGAGATTCCTGGCAGTGATGTCCAAGGCGTGGTTCGGATCACCAAGCACGTGGTTGAAACCAAAGCAACTCCGGCCATCGTTCCGTTCAAGAACAACAAGCAAGAGAAATCTGCCTAAAGGCGATGTCTCTGCGCTTTAGCGATATCAAGGCGCCGGTCCTTGCTGGAACTGTTGCATCAATCACTGGTCAAGCGGCTTCGACCGGTGTTGTAATTGCTGCTACCACCGCACTAGGCGCGACACCTTCACAAATAGTCTCAGTGGTTTTCGTGATGCTTCTGCTTTATGGAACACTTTCGATCGTTTTGAGTTGGCGTTACAAAATGCCAATCAGCATTGTTTGGAGCACGCCAGGGGCAGCGCTTTTGGTTTCGGCGGGTGGCCTCAATTATGGTTACCAAACAGCGGTTGGTGCTTTCATGGTTTCTGCAGCACTAATTGCACTCACCGGTTTATGGCCTGCGCTTGGGCGACTAGTGAGTTCGATTCCTAAACCGATTGCTAGTGCGATGCTCGCCGGAGTAATTTTCTCGTTCTGCATCGCTCCGTTCAAAGCCGCTGGTCAATTTCCTTGGATTATGTTGCCGGTTATTTTGGTCTGGCTAGTGCTCTATAAATTCGCACAGGTGTGGGCGGTTCCGATTGCAATGGTGCTGCTGTTCACTCTCACTGCTATCGCGCAAAACATTTCGGTACCAATCGAGTCGATTTGGCCGACGGTTGAATTGGTTACTCCGCAATTCTCCATTCCGGCCATTATTTCCATCGGTATTCCGCTTTACCTGGTCACGATGGCTAGTCAAAATATTCCCGGCATCGCAATCATGAAGAGTTTCGGATATGAAATCCCATTCCGCCCGATCATGCTGGCAACCGGATTCGGTTCAATCGTTGCCAACTTCTTTGGTGGATTCGTAACGAATATGGCGGCTATCACGGCAGCGCTTAATGCAAACGAACACGCGCACAAAGAGCCCGGTAAACGCTGGATTGCTTCGGTGTTTGGTGGATTCATCTACTTGCTGATGGCAGCAACTACCGGTGCGACTATTAGCTTCGTAATGCAGGCACCTAAAGAAATAATTTTGGCCGGAGCCGGGCTGGCTTTGCTCGGAACGATGATAGGCGCAATCACTTCAATCGTGGAAGATCAGGCACTGCGCGTACCAGCCGTGGTTGCCTTTTTGGTTGCCTCATCGGGCTTTGCGGCGTTCTCGGTTGGTTCGGCCTTCTGGGCGCTTCTGATGGGTGTTGCAGTTTGGCTTTGGCTGAAAGCTAAGCAGTAACTTCTAGCACCACATCGGTAACCGAAACCTCATCAGCTTCTGCGTAGCTGAGCTCAGCGATGCGACCAACTGCCTTCAAGTCACTTTCAAACACACGAACGCTGGTCAGTGCTGCAGCGGGAGCCTGAAGTGTTGCAGAGATAACTTCAGCCTTCATCGATGCCTTGGCATCTGATTTGGCTTTGCGCAAACCGAATAGTGCTACCGATGCGAGCTCCATCAGACCGTGGTTGCTCGCATCCAAGCCAGCGGTGAGTTCCTCGGTGATAGGCCAAGATGCTCGGTGAATCGATCCAGCATTCTTTTGCCACCAGCCCCAGACCTCTTCGGTTGCGAATGGTAGGAACGGAGCGAATAGACGAAGCATCACGTGTAAAGCTTTGCGCAGTGCGAGAGCTGCACTGGCCTGAGTTGCGGTGGTTGCTCCCCCCTGACCATAGGCGCGTTCTTTGACAAGCTCTAGGTAGTCGTCGGTGAAGTTCCAGAAGAATTTCTCGGCAAGTTCTAGCGCCTTGGTGTGATCGTAGTTTTCGAAAGCAACAGTTGCATCTCGAACCACATCGGCAAGAGCAAGCAACATGGACTGGTCGATGGCTTCGGTAACTTCAGTTTGACCTGCAGGTACTTCGAATGACAGTGCGAACTTAGCGGCGTTCAAAATCTTGATAGCAAGACGACGACCGATTTTCATCTGACCGGTATCGAATGCGGCGTCTGTTCCAAGGCGAGCAGAAGCTGCCCAGTAACGAACAGCATCGCTACCGTGTTCTTCGAGCATGTCACTCGGAGTTACAACATTGCCCTTTGACTTTGACATCTTCTTGCGATCCGGATCAAGAATCCAACCTGAGATGGCAGCATTGCTCCATGGCAGTTGTCCGTGCTCTTGTTCGCTGCGCAATACCGAACTAAACAACCAGGTGCGAATGATGTCTTGACCCTGTGGGCGAAGGTCATATGGGTAAACCTTGGCAAACAATTCAGGATCATCAATCCAACCACCAGCTAGCTGAGGGGTAAGCGAAGATGTCGCCCAGGTATCCATGATGTCCATTTCGCCAGCGAAGCCGTTTGGTTGGTTGCGCTGCGACTCGGTGTAACCGGCGGGCACATCACTAGATGGGTCAATCGGAAGAAGTGAGTGATCAGGTGTGATTGGGGAATCAAAATCTGTTTCGCCATTGGCATCGATTGGGTACCAAACCGGAATGGGTACTCCAAAGAAACGCTGACGAGAAATCAACCAGTCACCGGTGAGCCCGTTAACCCAGTTTTCGTAGCGAACACGCATGAAGTCTGGGTGGAATTTAAGTTCCTTGCCAAGCGAGATAAGTCGGTCGCGAAGGGCGGCATCGCGCCCACCATTGCGGATGTACCACTGGCGGGTCGAAACGATTTCGAGAGGCTTGTCGCCTTTCTCGAAAAACTTCACCGGGTGAGTGATTGGCTTAGCATCGCCAACCATATCGCCTGATTCCTGCAGCAATTCAACTATGCGCTGCTTGGCAGAGAACACTGTCTTACCAGCAATTTCAGCAAATACTTCGAGTCCGCGAGCGCTGGTAATCGCCTCAGGTGCATCAGGAAGGATGCGACCATCCCAGCCGATGATGGCTCGGTTTGGAAGATCGAGTTCACGCCACCAGATGACGTCGGTAACGTCTCCGAAGGTACAGATCATCGCGATTCCGGAGCCCTTGTCGATCTGCGCCAAGCGATGGGCAACCACTGGAACCTCAACGCCAAATAGCGGAGTAGTCACTGTTTTACCGAATAGCGGCTGGTAGCGCTCGTCGTCCGGGTGAGCAACCAGAGCCACACAAGCTGCTAGTAATTCTGGACGAGTGGTCTCGATGTAAATCTTTCCGTCGGGCCCATCAAAGCCAACTCGGTGATAGGCGCCAGGCTGATCGCGATCTTCGAGTTCGGCTTGTGCCACAGCAGTGCGGAAGGTGACATCCCAAAGCGTAGGTGCCATCGACTGGTATGCCTCACCGCGGGCGAGGTTGTTCAAGAATGCTTTCTGCGAAACCGCCTGAGCACTAGGCGCAATAGTCTGATAGGTCTGGTTCCAATCAACCGATAGTCCGAGTTGTCGCCATAATGATTCGAATACTTTTTCATCTTCAACGGTGAGTTTCTCGCAGAGTTCGATGAAGTTGCGGCGAGAAATCGGAATCTGATCGGCAGCCTTGCTGCTCTTGTTATCGCCACCTTCGAATGGTGGCTTGAAGTCTGCCTGATACGGCAAAGTCGGGTCGCAGCGCACGCCGTAGTAGTTCTGCACTCGACGCTCGGTTGGAAGCCCATTGTCATCCCAGCCCATTGGGTAGTAAACCTCGTGGCCGGTCATGCGCTTGAAGCGCGCGACTACATCGGTGTGGGTGTAGCTAAAGACGTGACCCACGTGAAGTGAGCCGGATGCTGTAGGTGGAGGGGTGTCGATTGAGTAGACATCCTTGCGGTCTACCTCGCGTCGGAAGCGGTAGACGCCCTCGTTCTCCCAAACCAAGCCCCACTTAGATTCGAGACCCTCGACACCCACCTTTTCAGGGGCGGTAGCGGTGGCGAGCAAGTCTGTGCTTTGGGCAGGCTGATTCACTAAAGGTTCTCCAATTGGGCTTTATAAAAGGTTAACATTGATGGAGTGTCTTGACCCCCTAGAAAGCCCCGTATGTATCCAAAGGTTAGTGCCGCCGGCGACGGCGTAAACCCGAGCCCAAGCTTCCCAAAGCTAGAAGAGCAGACCCTTGAATACTGGGAGACGGACGGCACCTTCCAGGCCAGTATTGATCAACGTCACGGAGCGGACGAATTCGTCTTTTACGACGGTCCTCCATTCGCCAATGGACTCCCGCACTATGGGCACCTACTAACCGGCTATGTCAAAGATATGGTTCCTCGTTTCAAGACCATGCAGGGCTACAAGGTCGAGCGTCGATTTGGCTGGGATACCCACGGTCTACCTGCCGAGGTAGAGGCAGAGCGACAGCTGCAAATCTCGGGTCGCCCGGAGATTGAGAAATATGGCATCGATAAATTCAATGACTATTGCAAGTACTCGGTGCTCAAGTACACAGAACAGTGGCGCGAGTATGTGACTCGTCAGGCACGCTGGGTCGACTTCGACAACGATTACAAGACTCTAGACACACCATTTACCGAAAGTGTGCTCTGGGCGTTCAAGCAGCTGCACAACAAGGGCCTGATTTACGAGGGCTTTAAGGTGCTGGCCTACTGCTGGCGCTGTGAGACCCCTCTGTCAAACCACGAGCTTCGTATGGACGATGAGGTTTACCGCAATCGTCAGGATCAAACCCTTACGGTAACCTTCCCAATCTCGGCAGGGCAGAAGTACGAGGGAGTCAACCTTCTGGCCTGGACGACAACTCCATGGACACTGCCGACCAACTTCGCGCTCGCGGTAAACCCAACCATTGAGTACGCGTTGGTTGTGGCAGCCGATGGCGCAAAGTACTTCATTGCCAAGGCACTTGCCGGCGGGTACTCCAAGGATTTCGGTTACGAATCGGCTGACGAAATCAAGATTGAAAAAACAGTCTTGGGTTCAGAATTGGCCGGCATTCGTTACGAGCGACTGTTCGACTACTACGCAGACGAATCCAAGTTCGATGTTGCAAATGCCTGGCAAGTTTTAGCTGCCGAATATGTTTCTGCCGAGGACGGCACAGGTATCGTGCACCAGGCTCCTGCCTATGGTGAAGATGACCAAAACGTTTGTAACGCAGCGAATATTCCTACTTACATTTCGGTAAACGAGCGCGGTCAGTTCAACAGCATCGTCACCGACTTCGAGGGGCAGCATGTATTCGATGCCAACAAGCCGATTTCGCAGCACCTCAAGGAAGCAGGTCGCGTGCTGCGTCAGGCATCTTATGAGCACTCATACCCGCACTGCTACCGCTGCAAGAACCCGCTAATTTACAAGGCTGTATCGTCTTGGTTCGTGGAGACCACCAAGCTTCGCGAGCGCATGCTGGAGCTAAACCAGCAGATTGACTGGACTCCGGAGCACACCAAGGAAGGCTCTTTCGGCAAGTGGCTCGACAACGTGCGCGACTGGGCAATTTCTCGAAATCGCTTCTGGGGTGCGCCGATTCCGGTTTGGAAGTCAGACGACCCTAACTATCCGCGCATCGATGTTTACGGATCTCTCGAAGAACTCGAACGTGATTTCGGGGTTCGCCCGAGTGATTTCCACCGACCGGTGATCGATCAACTAACCCGACCTAACCCCGATGACCCGACAGGCAAGTCGACGATGCGTCGCGTGCCAGAGGTACTGGACTGTTGGTTTGAATCAGGTTCGATGCCATTTGCTCAGGTGCACTATCCATTCGAAAATCAAGATTGGTTCGACACTCACAACCCGGGTGACTTTATCGTTGAGTATGTTGGTCAGACCCGTGGTTGGTTCTATACACTGCACGTTTTGTCGACAGCGCTATTTGACCGCCCGGCATTCAAGTCCGCGGTATCGCACGGAATCATTTTGGGTAACGACGGCCAAAAAATGTCTAAGTCGCTGCGCAACTACCCGGATGTTAACGAAGTATTTGATCGCGACGGCTCAGACGCGATGCGTTGGTTCCTTTTGTCATCGCCAATTCTTCGCGGTGGAAACCTTGCGGTAACCGAGCAGGGTATTCGCGAAGGAATGCGTCAATTTGTTCTTCCGCTTTGGAACACCTATTACTTCTTCACTCTTTACGCGAACGCAAGTAACTACGAAGCGAAGATTTCATATGGCAGCACTGATGTACTAGATCGCTACCTGCTTTCAAAGACTCGTATTTTGATCGAAGAAGTCGAAGCAGACATGAACAAGTTCGATTCGTACTCGGCAACCAACCGACTACGCGACTTCGCTGATGTGCTTACCAACTGGTACGTGCGCCGCAGTCGAGATCGCTTTTGGGTTGGCGACGAGCAAGCTTTCGACACTCTGTACACAGTGCTCGAAACCCTTTGCCGTGTAGCCGCACCGCTGGCACCAATGGTCACCGAGCAGGTATGGCGCGGACTAACCGGCGGTCGCAGTGTTCACCTGGAGAACTGGCCTACTGCTTCGCAAGTGCCTGTAGACCAGGACTTGGTAGCGGCGATGGATGAGGTTCGCTCAATTAGTTCGGTCTCGCTAAGCCTTCGTAAAATCAATGGATTACGCGTCCGTTTGCCGCTAGCCACCTTGACTGTGGTTACCAAGAACGTAGACGCACTAAACGACTTTGCGGATTTGATTGCAGACGAATTAAACGTGAAGCAGATCAAGTTGGTTGAACTTTCGATGGAATCAACTGCCGAGTTCGGCGTAGTCAAGCGATTGACCGTGAACGCACGCGCAGCCGGTCCTCGTATCGGAAAAAATGTTCAAGCAGTTATCCAAGCGGCGAAGGCTGGAGATTGGTCTGATACCAACGGCGTAGTCATTGCTGGCGGGGTTGAGCTGGTCGAAGGCGAATACGAACTCGATTTGGTAGCCGACCTAAGCGAAGGCATCGACGATGCAGCCGAGAAAGTCGAGTACATCGGAATTCTGCCAAGCGGCGGCTTCGTCATTCTCGATGGCAAGGTAACTCCTGCACTTGCTGCAGAAGGATTAGCGCGAGACGTTATCCGTGCCGTGCAGCAAGCGCGTAAGGACGCCGACCTCGACGTAAGTGATCGAATCAAACTTGCAATAACCGCAAGCGAAGATGTGATCGAAGCCGTCAAGAATCACGCAGAACTCATCAAGGGTGAAACTTTGACACTTGAACTCGAAACTTCAGTTGGAAATGCGCATGGCGGAGTAGAGGTTGGCGACAACCAATTGGTTTCTGTATCGGTGGTAAAGCATTGAGCGAAGCGACCTACTGGGCCGCTAGAGCCGACGAAGTCCTCGAATCACTCCTAACTCGTATACCGGAGAACAAACTGCGCCCACGACTAGAACCAACTGCACGTGCGGTTGAGCTGCTTGGTGAACCGCAGAAGTCTTATCGCGTAATTCACGTCACCGGTACCAACGGAAAAACCAGTACCACAAGGTTCATAGAGAGAATCCTGCGTGAGTTCGGACTTCGAACCGGACGCTTCACTAGCCCTCACCTGGTGCGCCTAAATGAACGTATGGCAATTGAAGGTGAGCCGGTTTCTGACCAAGCTTTGGTCGAAGTTTGGGAAGACACAGAGCCGCTGTTGGCCATTGTGGACGCTGAACTTGAGGCCGCAGGAGAGTCTCGCTTAACCTTCTTTGAAGCACTTGCCGTGCTGGGTTTTGCTGTCTTTGCCGACGCTCCGGTAGATGTCTTGGTGCTTGAAGTTGGTATGGGTGGACAGTGGGATTCCACCAATGTTGCCGACGGAGACGTCGCGGTATTCACGCCGATTTCTATCGATCATGCCGAAAGGCTTGGTTCCACTATTGAAGAGATCGCCAAGACCAAAGCCGGAATTATCAAGCCTGGCGCAATTGTTCTGAGCAGCGCCCAAACTTTTGAGGCATCGCAGGTATTGCAGAATCGTGCAGATGAAATTGCTGAGTCATTTGGTCAGTACGGAAAAGATTTTGAAGTTTTCAATTTGAGTGTCGAAAAGGTTGGGCAACGTTTTTCGGTACGTACCCTAGCTGGCGAATATCACGATCTCTTTATACCGTTGCATGGCGAGTATCAAGTTGAAAATGTTGCCCTTGCAATTTGTGCCGCCGAGGCGTTTATTGGTGGTGGCAAGCAGCGCATTGCCGACGACGTAATTCGAGTTGCGCTTGCCGACTTCAGTTCGCCTGGACGTCTACAAGTTATTTCACGAGAGCCTTTGACAATTCTTGATGCCGCACATAATCCAGATGGAGCAAGATCTCTTGCACGTGCGCTTCGAGACAGCTTTGGTTCACCGCGCACCATCGCAGTGGTATCAATCTTGGAAGAAAAAGATGCACACGGATTCTTTGCAGAACTGCGCGAGGCTTCCATTGATCAAGTCATTGTTACCAAATCAAATTCGCCAAGGGCGATGGACATAGCAAACCTGACTAACATCGCTCGCGAATATTTCACGCTGGTGACTGATGCCCCTTCGGTATTTGTTGCTATCGAGAATGCTAAAAAGCTTGTCGCCAGAGATGGTGCGATTGTGGTTGCTGGTTCAATCACGTTGGTTGGCGATGCACTAAAGAATCTACAAGAAGATGATTTCGAAGAAGTCGGAGAAGAAGATGAAGAGTAAATCAGTCAAGCGAATGCTTGGTTCTATCCTTTTGGCATTTGAAGCATTCATTGTGTTTTTTGCCACTCTGGTGGCCTTTGGGTTAAAGGCAGCAGATGGGCCAACCGTTTGGGCAGTGGGGCTAACCCTGTCGTTCCTCTGCATACTCACCCCTGGCATTCTTGGCCGCAAGTACAGCTACTACTGGGGGTGGGCCCTGCAGATTGCACTTATTGCGCTTGGTTTCTGGGTGGTTGCCATGTTCTACATCGGCGTACTTTGTGCCTGTCTGTGGGCCTGGGCCATGATCGCCGGCGGCACCATTGATCGTGCGAAAGCGGCCTACGAGGCCACCGGTTTGGGGCAAACTGGAATTGACGAGAACTAAGGAAACGAAATGACTGAACAGACTCTGGTACTGCTTAAGCCTGATGCCGTAAAGCGAAACCTGATTGGCGAGATCATCTCGCGAATTGAAGCCAAGGGGTACGTCATCGTCGAAATGAAAAAGTTCACACCCGAAGCAAATCTCCTTGCCGCTCACTATGCCGAGCACGAGGGAAAACCGTTTTACCAGCCACTTGTTGAGTTCATGATGAGTGGAGATGTTGTGGCGCTCAAGGTTGAAGGAAACCGCGTTATCGAGGGATTCCGGTCACTAGCCGGTGCCACCGATCCAACCGTTGCAGCCCCTGGTACCATTCGAGGCGATCTTGGTCGTGACTGGGGTTTGAAGGTTCAGCAGAACCTGGTTCACGGTTCAGACTCAGTTGACTCTGCCGCTCGCGAACTTGGGCTTTGGTTTTAAGAGTTCAAACCAAAAAACTGTAGCCACAGATTCCAGAAGTGAATCAGGATGGTTACCGCAATCGCGAGGGCATGAATTAGAGCGATTAGCCACGCGTAGTCATAGGCACGCACAAAAAAGCCAACCGTCTTAAGCGGAACCGGTAGGTATCCCTCACGCGTTCCATGAGCGAGCAACTGCCAGAACAATGGAATTGCTGCTGCCCAAGCCACCATGCAGTAAGGGCAAAGTGCGCCGATGTCGAACACTGCTACAAAGAACAACCAAGTGACGAATACCAGTGCGAGAACATGTCCGGCAAAAAATACGCGCCAGAACCATGCTGAAAATCTTGCCCCAGCCAGAATCGCAAAACCGATTAGGAATGGAGCCATAAAGGCGGCCAATCCAATTAGCGGATTTGGAAAGCCGAAAAGCTTTGCCTCTGGGCTGAGCATCACCGATTTGCAAGAAATGAATGTTGCAACGTCACAGCTAAGAGTTGCATTTGGATCTGCTGCCACGTGAAAGCGTTCGAGGGTGAGCAGGAAAGAGGCTAGCCAGCCGGTTGCTCCGGCCACAATCAGGAGCCAGGCTAAGGGCTTGGATGCCTCGATTGACGGGGTTTTCAGTGCAGTTTGTTCGCTCACAGGGCAAGTCTAGGCGTGTTCGAGCCTGTCTTTATTGGCTAGCGCCTGTCATAATGGTCTCAGTTGTGGTGGCCACACCCTCCACGACGAAGGTTTTCGAGTATTCAGTGAGCCACCAGGTAAGTCCCATCGGGCACCGGTCGTCCCAAACATTGGGCCACGTAAGTAATCACTCGTGAGGTTTTGTTAGTTGCAAAAGTAACTAGCGTGGATTTTTAGGCTTTGAGTCTGGTGAGTGTGGCCCAGCCAAAGCAGCTTGGAGTGCACCAGCAATGGTGGAAAACAAAAATGAAGATGGCGTGAAGCCAGATAAAAAGAAGCCTGCACCTAAAAAGGCTGCTGCTGACAAGAAACCGGTTGCGGAGAAAAAGCCCGCTGCTAAAAAAGTTAAGGCTGAACAGCCTGACAAAAAGCCCGCCGCCAAAAAACCTGCCGCTAAAAAGAAAGCAGAAGTTAATGAGGCACCTGCTGCCGTAGCCACTCCGGTTGCCGCAACATCGATGTTGTTCATGGCTCCCGATCTACGGACGCCGGTTATCGATAAGAAGCGTGGCCGTCCGGTTGAGGACAAGAAACAAAATAGCAAGACCTCAAACAATGCTGACGAGAGTCCCGTTCGTCGTCGCACTCGTCGTCGCGAAGGCGAAGCCGCTGACGTAACCGAGCTACCACCAAATGCGGTAGTCAAGGTTCGCGCTCCTCGTGAGATTAAAGAGAACAACGAGCCACAGCGCGTAAAAGGTTCTACTCGCCTCGAAGCCAAGAAGCAGCGGCGACGTGATGGCCGCGATGCCGGGCGCCGTCGAAGCACCATCACTGAGTCTGAGTTTTTAGCTCGCCGCGAAGCGGTTGACCGCAGCATGATTGTTCGTTCGAAAGACGGCAAGATTCAGCTTGGCGTACTTGAGGACAAAGTTTTAGTTGAGCACTACGTCGCCAAGGCGTCAGAGGCCTCGCTAATCGGAAATGTTTACCTAGGTAAAGTGCAGAACGTTTTACCTTCGATGGAAGCTGCATTCGTCGATGTTGGACGTGGTCGCAACGCTGTGCTTTACTCTGGTGAAGTTGACTGGGAGCTTGCCGAGACTGGTAATCAGCCTCGTCGCATCGAATTGGCGTTGAAGTCTGGCGATCAGGTTCTAGTGCAAGTAACTAAGGACCCAGTGGGGCAGAAGGGTGCTCGACTAACTTCTCAGGTTTCACTACCTGGTCGTTACCTGGTCTACGTGCCTAACGGTTCAATGAACGGTATCTCACGCAAGTTGCCAGAAACCGAGCGCGTTCGTTTGAAGAAGATTCTGAAAGAAATTCTTCCTGAGGATGCCGGGGTTATCGTTCGTACCGCAGCCGAAGGCGCAACCGAAGAACAGTTGACTCTCGACGTGCAGCGTCTTCAGCAGCAATGGGAAGAAATTCAGCGCAAAGTCGAAATTGGAAATGCTCCTTCGTTGTTGCACAGTGAACCTGATCTTTTAGTAAAGATTGTGCGTGATGTTTTCAACGAAGACTTCCAGCGAATGATTATTAGCGGCGACGACGCTTACTCGGTAATCACCGAATACTTGCAGGTAGTCGCACCTGATTTGATCGAACGCGTTTCGATGTACCAGGGCGAAAAAGATATTTTCGATGAGTATCGCATTGGTGAGCAGATTGCCAAAGCGCTTGATCGCAAGGTTTACTTGCCGAGCGGTGGTTCGCTGGTTATCGACCGCACTGAAGCTATGACTGTTGTCGACGTTAACACCGGAAAGTTTGTTGGTTCTGGTGGAAACCTCGAGGAAACTGTTACAAAGAACAACCTGGAAGCTGCAGAAGAAATCGTTCGACAGATGCGACTTCGCGATATCGGTGGAATTATCGTCATCGACTTCATCGACATGGTTCTTGAATCAATCCGTGATCTAGTGCAGCGTCGACTAATTGAGTGTTTGTCTCGCGACCGCACCAAGCACCAGGTTGCCGAGGTAACCTCGCTCGGTTTGGTGCAGATGACACGTAAGAAGCTCGGAATCGGGTTGCTTGAGGCATTCTCTGAGCCTTGCGAGGCTTGCGCGTCCCGCGGTGTAATCGTGCATCACGAGCCGATAATGCGTTCGAAAAACCACCACCCAATGGAAGATAACGCCGGAGGCAATGGCGGTGGTTCAAACAAGAG
>JACCDO011498079.1_pt1 | contig 13512 bp, 5 predicted proteins | sample 7446101 | NCBI WGS metagenome assembly JACCDO01 (sample SAMN15323440, study PRJNA562643) | freshwater metagenome | isolation source: river surface water | place: USA:Blue River Watershed | collected 2017-08-16
ACGCGCATTTCATCACGCTCCCGCTCGGTTTCTACCAACAAATCTGCCATGTCTTTTAACATCTGATACTGCTCAACATCACTGCTACTGTCACTTTTGTGAGAAGTATTATCATCCTCTGCCTCTTCTTCGTCGGAAGAAGTCTGCACACCGAAATCATCATCGTCATCGAGTTGAATATCGTTTGAACGACTTTCTACTCCTCTTTTTTCCACTCGCCTTCCAGGCGAAACACCTCTGGACTCCATATTGTTGAGAGTTGGAGAATTGTGGCTGTCGCGCGTTGTGGCTTGGAGCAGTGTTTGTAGCTGCTCAGGGGTAAGCGTAGGTAATCCTGGAAGTGGTTGAGGAGCCACTTTGCTCTGACGGGCATGACGGTCGGCATTATGAAGACCCTGCTCCGCGGCACTTCGTCGCGCCCTATACCATTGGGAAATGCAACATGCAAGGTATATGGCAGCTAGACTGAGAACTAAGTACACTGAAGCACCGGAAATGTTGAAAGCGGAAGTAAAGTAAAACATAGCAACCATAAGGATACATATCACAGCAATTAAAATCAGCCGAACACATAAACGTAGGGCATGAACTGTACATCGACTGGCGCAATATAAGATCGCATTTATAGGCAATGCACCGGATAGCAAGTCAAAGACGACCTGCACAACGAACTTGCACCATGTAACTGTTAAATTACAAAAGATAACACCGAGTCCTTGTAATGTGTTTGAAGTATCAGGAGCAACTTTTGAATTCATTTGCTGCGCCAAGAGTTCACCAGGAAAAATGGAACGATAAGACGCGACTATCGCGGCCTCCGGCAGAAATAACAGCTGCCGCGCAGCTCGAACTGATGGATACAAAAACTCAGGCGCACTAAAGCCTGGTTTGCTAGCAAGGCCGCTGGATTCTGAAGGATCTAGATCTATACCAAATGCTTGCAGTTCTCGGAAAGCACTCTCACAGCCCAGCACTTGCGCTACAAGGTGATTTAGTTGGCTGCGCACATTCTCAACATGAACACTAATAAAGTCAGGAACAACAAAATGCACAATCCAAGTAACAATAGTTTCAGTAAAAAATATCTCCAATATTAAATTTGCAAGAGTTACACACGCCCATGCTATATACCAGTCGACAGAAGGCTCAGAGTGCGTAACAGCAGAGGTCAGCCCGATGACAAAAAAGTTGAACACGAATACGAGGAATAGCACTATCCATTTAGAAGCTGAACTCAGTAAATGGCGTTGCCGGGAAGTTTCCTTTTCTAAATAAGCAAGATAAATACTTGATGCGGGCAAGCCACGTCCTAACAGATCCACGACGAATTCCTTTAACAATTGAAATCCTACAAACTCTTCTCCGCAGTCTGTGCTATTGACACTCGCAATTGCTGCAGCTGACCTGCTCATGATATCCCGGCCCTGCCATATGGCTTCTCGCAAGAAATGATTGATAGTGATATGCATAGTTCTCACTCCCGAGGTCTCTCCGACGGGTCGGTCGTCACGAATCCTATTTCGACAACTTGGCAGCTGCTGGCACAGCAGATCGCAGCAGCTATCAGGAGCTTCAATATCCGGATATTCCTGTTCTGCATTAGAAAGGACTCTTTGTGCGCGTGATATAAATAATTTAATTTTATCATTTTGGGAGGTGCGTGCACTGGAAAAGTTTGATTCTTCGCGGGCTTGATCCCACGCTGCGCCTACTCGAACGCCCCACACATGGTCATAGTAAAGCAAATCGTCGATATCGAGAATGAAACTGCGCTGAAGCATAAGCTTTGTGACAAGATCAGACATCTCAGTGACTTGCGACCACGCGCCCTGCGCGCTGGAATCGTGAACTGAGGAACCTTGTTGCCCGCCTTGTCCAGCTGGGCCGTACGCAATGGGACGGCCATCGGGACCCAAAGGAGCTGAGGCGCTATCAGACATTGCTAGAAGCTGTAGCGTAGCATGACTAGCTTTAAGGCGCATATCTCTGGCTCGACGTTCCATCACATATATGGACAAGTCGAAGAGACGATCCACTATACTCGAATGCGACACATTTGCTTCCTCGTACAAGTGGTGTATGCTGTCAGGTAAGACATAATGCTTGCTGCAGTAGAAACGCTTGAAAAAGCGTATAAAAGAGCCATTTAAACTTTCGTTTTGCTCGGATATGGCTGCATTTTCTAAGTTCAATTTGCGCTCTTGATGCACACGCACCGAAGTTTTCAACACGGACGATGCATCCGTATCTACAGATACCCAATCTTGCGCCAATATACGATGCTTCTTATACCATGCACCAACTTCGGCATGAGCTGCCTCAGGAATACCAACCCAAGCACCAGAGAGCAGCTCTTCAAACACAACATCCGTGATATAGTTCGTCCAACTGCACAAAAAAGAGCATAGGAACATCACGAACAGTGCATCCTGCACGGTCAACAAGGATAAACTCCCAAAGTTATTAATATTCCAAAAACGAAGAATGATAGCCGAATATAGCAAGAGTAAGTTAGAATTGGTCGCCACTTGAACGCTTTGTAGCCATGGTGTCAGCGCGAAAGCGCTCTTCTGACGTGTCCTGTTATGAGCTGTCCCAGACGAAGATTCGCGACTGCAGAACAAGTCGGGTACTTTGACATCAGCAACATAAAATATTGTAAAAAAGCGATGGTTGTACCAAAGTTCTTCTATGCCGCGCTTACATGCAGTGTATTTGATGCAAAATATTTTTGGGAATAATGCATCCAACATCTTTGAGAAGTACATTTCCAATGTTAATTTGTGCACATTTGAAGATTGAGCAGCAGCAACTATCATAACAGACTCAGCATTTCTTGTAGCATATCCTTTTCTTGCCTTCGCAATCTTGCCTAGTCGTTTATGTGTCCGGTCATCGTGTTCGATACTAGCGTCAGAATCTTCGCCTTCGCCAGAATCACTGCTCTTATCATCATTCACGCCAGTTCTTGTTGCATCCATTTCAACATCGTTTTTTTTCATTGCATTCTCTGCTTCATCTAAATTTAATGAATTTGAATTTTCTTTCCGTTTCCAATATGCCTTTAAACGTTTCATTTTTACCCGATTGTTATTGTTATAATCGATTTTATTACCCAGAACACCTAATAATAGGAATATACAAGTCCATAAAAGCATTACCCACGTGGTAGGAGTCATGTTTTGGTAGCCATACATCATGTTTTGAAATAAACTATCAGTTTCTAATTCTGTTCGAAGCTTTGTAAAATATACTAACCCTTTGAAGGATTGCGTTGGAGCCATTGTCGCCTCCATTGTGGGTGGTAACGTCAGAAAAGTTGGCTGAGAGGTAGGTTGCATTGTTGGTTGTGCTGTGGGTTGGCGACTTGGACGAGTTGTTGGTTGTCCTGTTGGATTCGTCGGGAAGCTTGTTGGTTGTGAAGTCGGGCGTCTGGAAGGCTGAGCTGTTGGTTGCCTTGTGGGCTGACGCGTAGGTTGGCTTGTTGGTTGATGCGTTGGCTGAGATGTGGGTTGACTAGATGGATGACTAACAGGCTGTTGAGTTGGCTGCCTTGTCGGTTGCCCAGTTGGCTGATTTGTTGGACTAGTAGGGGAACTGGAGGGCTGGGATGTTGGTTGCCCAGTGGGTTTCATTGTAGGTTTATAAGTCGGTAGTCCTGTAGGAAGCCCAGAGGGTTTTGGGGTAGCCTTAGGAGTAGGGTAGCTACTCGGCTGTCCGGTCGGTTCGCTAGTTGGCTGCCTGGAAGGTTCGAGCGTCGGTTGGCCAGTTGGTTGGCTGGTCGGATTTGTTGGCATAGACGAAGGTCCAGCAGTGGGGTCTCCAGTAGGCTGACTAGATGGTTGCGCAGTGGGTTGCCCACTTGGCTGAAGTGATACGGATTTATGAACGCCCCAAATCAAGAACCATATCACAAAGACTTGCAGAGGCTGCATTGTGGCTTTGCTGGCGACTTCACTTTAAGGATCAAACTAAATTAAAAAAGTTTATTTGTGCAAAGTATAAAGTCGCATACATGCTATATATTACATTAATATGATTGAATTAGAGTAAGGTTCAGCTTAAGCTCGCTTATTATATGAGCACACGTTGAAGGGCGCCTCGTTCCGATCATCATGTAGCTGCAAATTCCAGAGAACAGAGATATCCTGGGGTGCTATATAAAATTAAAAGATTAACACCTTCCCTTTTTACAATAAAATTTATTTATTTGATGAGCATACGGCTTTTTGAGGATGTTTCTTCTGTTAAATTAATTTGACAATCAAGAATTACAAGATGCCTTCGCTTTCTTAAAGAGAAAAGAGAACAAACATAAAAAAGATTGTAATGACTCAGCCGCATTTGCGTTAATAAATATCTGCATTTAAGAGAAACGTTTATCCGCGTCAAATCACGATAACTTCAAACATGGTGCTCCTTAACGGGAAATGGAAAACGTCAGCGTTGCCTTTATTGATGTGGCTACATCCGGTTGCAGGATTCCAGATGGGAGTAATCGGAAATATTAATTCAATTAAATCACTTGCATGTTTTATCGGCTTGTTTGCATTAATTATTTTATTCGAATTTTTTACGGGATTCATCGACTTTATGTAAGTAAATCGCATGCATGTCATTGTTTTGAAAGTATGAAAAGTTAGCTTCTAACACAATTAATATCTCTATTCTGAACATAATCACACGTCAAAATTTTGCCGCTTCCTTACTATTGAAATTTAATGTCGAATAACAGCGTTAAACAGAAACCGGTTTATTTGAGCATGTTGGAGAAGATTTATAAGGAGTTAACACTAATGGGGATCATCGCTTTGGTCATTCTTCTGATTTCTCTTGGAGGTGCAAGTGAAACATCTATGGAATGGATATTCGTTTTCGAAAACATCCATATCATTACTTTTTTCACGACTATGTTTTTCGTTTTCCATGGTTTTTTCCTCATGTACACCGCTTATAGATATCGCGGATCATGTGTACGCATGACTTGGACAGCGGAGTCAGAGTTACTAGAAAAGATTAAGAGCCAAAACTTTATACAAAGGTTCTTTTACAAATGGTTTCCTTTTTTGGACGCCACTCGTAAAACCACGGAATACAAATGTGTGGAATTGCTTTTTTGCGATTCATATTGGTTGCCAGTGCGTTTTGATGTGCCAATGTATCTATCGTCTTGCTTCGAGCGATATGCATTAAGGACTGTCAATGTAGGAATGTTCAATTGGAGTGTCTTAGCAACGTTCATTGTTTTAAATTTTATTCGTATAAAATTTCATTTGGGGTTCAATTGTGTGGACCCAGAGCGATATTCCGACAGTTTGATTGCAGCGACATCAGATGTGAATCCCTTAGAAACGGGCCGAAAGCTGCTCGACGAATCCTATTATGCTGAGTCTGTTTATTCTGGTCAGGGTACTTCACCATCGCGCACTTACGTGTATACCCCAATCGCCCGTCGTCTGGGTGCCTCGGTTCCCGCCATTCCTGTGGATGAAATGTGCTACGCTAGAATAACATACTTCGTGTTTATTTGCGTTTTATGTTTAGTATTCTTTACTTTGCTGGTCCTTTTCTTGGTTCGTAAATTAGAAATGCGTTTGCTGCGGCGTCTGGGCGTACGCACCGTCGAAGATTTCGAAGAATTTTTGTTCACCACAATCTTGAATCGGTCAAATTTCGAAAGTAATGAAAGACGCAATCGTGGACGAGCGACAATGGAGCAACTGCTTACTGAGTGTGAGGAATGTGCCGACGAGCACGAGCAGGAGGAAGAGGAGGAATGGATATACAAAGAGTTGTTGTATCAGTACAGCCAATTCAGCGATCATGCGCAGGAGTTATTTGAAAATGTTAAAAAGCCATTGTTAAGATGGATTAATGAATTGAAGTTGAAATTTGCAAAGAAGATGGCACACAAGGTAGAGGACGTGACTCGCATCTTGGACAACGGTAACGCCACTGCGATTTTGGGGAAATTGGAACCCCACGAAGCCGGTGCACCGATGCGGTCTAGAGGTATGACGCAAAGGTTTATTAGAGTCAAAGAATTACAGGCTAAATTAGAAGCTCTTCACAATGTGGGAAGCGAAGACCTCTCGACCAGTGACACACCACAATCCATGAAAGCCGGCGCCTCGATCGCCGCACGCTTACACCGTGATAAAGCAACTGAAAACGATAAAGCGAATGACGATACCAGTGATGAAGAATCTGAGAAAAACAGCGAGCATGATAAAGTAGACGAAGTTTCTCCAGCTAAGAAGATCCGCTCTGCTTCAGAAGATTTGAGAGAGGGTGTACCCGCCGAGCCGTCCGGCGACAGCCAGATTGCTAGAGTTTTGATGCAAAGAGCGAAAGAGACAGATAATGAGCCAAAGCCTACACTAGTCACGGAAACCATGGTGCGGCGGAAGTCTATTGTTACACATCGGCGCAAATCCATCTTTTCTAGCGTGACCGAAAAGGTCGAACCGGCGTCGGAGAAGGCCGCTGCACCACGACCGACCTTGCAATCTCTCGGCAGAGCGCTGAGTGGACAGCTCATTGCCAAGCATGCAAACTCTGATATGGACCCTCATGGCAATTCCGAACTAGCCAAATTTCGAGAAAAAATGGATGCACAGTACATGAGCGCTGAAGTGGAAGCGCTGCAGAATGCAAAGCACAGCATCGGCAGTTCTATTCGACGCAATTGCTTTAAAAAGTTCTGCGCAATGTTGCCATTCTGTCATAGTGCAGTGAGTCAAGATCCTCTCAATGATTTAGAAACCGGCACAAAACGGATGGAAGCTCTGAAAGATCCTTCGGAGCGGGCGCTGGAGGCCATGGCTGCGGAGGATCTGCGCAGAGAAGTGCGACAAAAGAATGAAGAACTCTACAAAAGTGACATGTCTTGCATTTATTTCTTTGGAAACTCGATTCATGTAACTCGTGTAGTAGGCGCAATTATCATGTTGCATTGCTTTTATCTCGGTCTGTGGGCTACCAATTTCGTCTCCATTATTATCGACTCTCCATTAGATACCTATTTCTGGGAATTCGCCCTGATTCTGCCGCTATGCCTCATATCTTTGCCTGCATTGGCTCACATCAATAAGATAACGAGCAAATTAGAAGCGATTTCGAATATGGACCTCACAGTGATGCAACAGACGACTAAAACTTATTTAGAGTCAATGGCGCAAATGACCAGCTTACGAGAAAGCATACTCGAGCGTGTGACGGACGAAGGTATTCCTTACAATACTTTAGAGCAAAAATTATCACTTGTGGACTCCCTCTTCGGTGCAGTGGACATCGATTCCAGTCAATCCATCGACCAATACGAGTTCCGAGTGCTGCTAAAACAGCTGGACTTGAACTTTTCAGATGCGAGATTTCATATTTTGTTTCTTGCAGTGAACATAGAAGCTGCCGGAATCATAAAAAAGTATGAATTTTACAACTTGCTTTTTCCGAGTACCAAGCAGCAATTACGCGAGATTAAACAGTATTATGCACGCGATCAATTGCATTTGGACTGATGCGATTGGTCTCATTTTTCAGAGGAAATATGAGATAAAATCAAGGAATGATTATTTTAACAATTATTATAGTAAAATATATATATATGTATTTAACAGTATAAAATAATAGAATTACAAGCTCATTACAAGCCACATGGTAAGTCTCGAATCCTTCACAAGGACAAGGCCTTAACAATTCGACTCATTTTCTGTTTTTCTTCTCTTTTTTTTCTTTGCTTTCTTTTTTCCCCTTCTTATGCTTCTTTTCCTTCTTGTGCTTCTTTTCCTTTTTGTGCTTTTGACTATCACTATCCTCTTGTTCTGAACGTTTTCGTTTTCGATCTTTTTTGGATTCTTTTTCAGCATGTCGATCAGTGTTTACATCATTACTACTACTGCTTTCATCGTCTGACACAAAATCGTCGTTATCAGTAGAGGAGTCGATAGCGGTAGTCTTTTTTCCCCCACGCGAACCCAACAGTAGCTTTTGTTCACGTTCTTTATCCAATTCAGCACGATATTCAGCCTGTTTCTTTTGCTCCGAACCTCTTAAATCTAGCTTGTCTTCATTATCCTTTCTATACTGCTCCCAAGTAGGGCGGTTTGGATCATTTATTTTCTCTGCAAGTGTGCGTCCTTCTTTACCGGCTGCTAAACGCTGGAATGCTTCAAAAGTAGATGATGTGGCAGGACGTTGACTCATATCCGATATAAGAAACCGTTCAGTTACGTTGCAGTATACAAACTGCCAAAAAGACTGAAATACGAGTTGCTGCTGTTGAAAATATTTGAATTCAATAAGGGCAAAAAGTCTTTCTTGGCACAGTTTGGACAAATTAAAAATGTAGCTGTTGAATTCAGGAAGTAATCATTTTTCTTTAAATCAATACATAAAAAAACAGTGCTCTCTTAGGCATTTCAAAGATGGAGGAATCTGATACCAAAAATGTATCTGGATCGACTACGCGGGCGACAACAGCACACACTCGTGCAGACCAAGATTCTATTCAAGTCTTAGTAAGGGTTCGTCCGATGCACGATCTGATAGTTGGACACAATCGAGATTTAGGTGAAAATTATGATGAAGCGCTAAACGCAGCGATAGATATACAGAGCAGCACAACTTTGGCAGTGGCAAATACAGATGGAAAGCGTGTATTCAACTGCACGTATGATCACGTCTTGGGCCCGTCCTCAACACAAGCAGAACTTTATGACATAGTAAAAAAGTGTACAATATCTGTAGTCGAAGGCTTTAATGCTACTATATTTGCATATGGTCAGACTGGCAGTGGTAAAACATTTAGCATGTATGGGCCACCAAATGAATTTGGAAACCGAAGTATGCAACAAGATCGTTCACTTATCGGAGTTATTCCTCGAGCCGTACAAGATGTTTTTAATTTATCAGAGCAGCAAGATGTTATTCAGGTGTCTGTATATGTGTCATTCGTGCAGATTTACAATGAGCAACTCTTTGACATGCTTCGGGACTCATCAATGATTTCTCCGTTAACTATACGTGAAGATCAAGGTCGCGAAATTTATGTACAAGGGTTATCAGAATATAACGTGAAATCTGTTAGTGACACATTGCAGTTACTGAAAATTGCGGAGGACAATCGCACTGTGCGCGAGACACACATGAACCAATTCAGCAGTCGTTCCCATTCAATCTTCCAAATTTATGTCGAGCAAAAGAAACTATCTTCAGAAGATGGAGGTGAAGTCTATTTACGTGCGAAATACAACTTGGTAGATTTAGCAGGTAGTGAGAAATGGAATTTAAACAAATATATGCGTGACGAACATGTTACAGAAATGACCAACATCAACTTGTCACTGCACACGCTCGGTCGCTGTATTTCTTCACTTGCTCAACGCAGTTTGGGAAAAGATATGCATGTTCCATTCCGAGATAGCAAATTAACGCGGTTGTTACAGGACTCGTTAGGAGGCAATGCTCGTACGTATCTATTGGCCACCGTTTCGCCCCTACGGGCGAACATCGAAGAAACAATTTCAACGTTGAAATTTGCTGACAATGCCAAGCGAGTCATGGTACAGGCAGTAATGAACGAAACCAGACCTGTTGATCACGCAATGGTCAAGCGTTTACAGACAGAAGTAGAGCGACTACGAGGGCTGCTGCGAATGGCCGGCTTGGACGTGAGCGGCAATCCGATCGGGGGCCCAGCAGACAACCAATCTCTTGAATTAGTGCAACACCAGAACCAAATTGCTTCAAATTCAGGACTTCCAATAATGTCTAGTCAACAGCCTTTGGCTGTAGGAAATCTAGCGGGTATTAATTTGTTGACATCACTTGAAGGAGCATTGCAGGCGGAGCAAGAGAAAGTCGGGAAATTTCGAGGTGAAAACGAAAGACTACACAAAGAGTTGAAACGACTCACAGCTGCAGGAGCAGGCAGCAATGGATCTGGGGGCAGTGGAAATGGTGGAGATAACGCTATTAAGTCCTTGCTTGTTGAAAACATCGTGATTCCGATTAACGCAGCGAATGAGGCGGCCGCGGCCATCAATACTGTCTTTCAGTCACATCAGCTCATCTGGGCGGAAGTGAACCGCATGAAACAGACTGTGAAGAAATTTTTCAGATTCGAATTGGAAGAGGAGACATTAAAGAAGAGCTTAGACGAGTCATTCGGCGCACTGGGGAACGTGCAAGCCCAAGAAGGGGAGGTCCTCAACCACTCCAACACGAAGAGCGTGTTGAAGAGCTTAGGTGACGCGCATTCACAGGGATTCAACTTGATACAAAATTCTACTCACTCAGCACAACCTATAAGCAATCATGGACTGAGTCGAGGCGCGCAAAGTAAAGTCAAGATGCAGACTCAACCATCAGTAGGCTCCGGAATACCAGACGCATCTGACGATCGCTCAAGTGCCGCTTCTGCTGCCGCCTCCGCTCCTTTTTTACCGCATTCTCCTTCACCGCACAAAGTAGCGAGTATTTCAGCACCGACGGCGAGTGTTTCTCCTGCAAGATCAGAAGTCCATTACACGGGTCTCCCAGCGATCAACGACGGTGCTAGGAAACAGCTCCCACAGCAACAGTTGCAGTTCCCACAGCAACAGCAACCTCTACCGCCAAAGAACCTTGGTGCGCGTTATGCTGATATGCCTTCCTCGCCTGTGCAAACAACCGAAGAAGAGGGGTCCAGACAGAAGCTGCGTCAACCTTCGCAACCTACAAAGCGTCAGCTGAAAGTACCCAGAAATGCTGCCATAGCACAGCTCCAACAGCAGCCGCAGCCGCCGCAGCAGCAGCTGATACAAAGAGTTCCTTCCCAGCCTCTCATCCAAGCCCCATCCAATGCAGGACATCGAACTCCAGTTGGAGGCATATCAATGCGCGTGAGGGGAAGCACTGAGTCCACTACCTCGTCATGGACAGAGGCTGTGGAGCCCAGCGAACAGGACGAGGAAGCAGCTTTGCAAGCCGAGCTCAAAAAAGCCAAGAAGAAGTTGCAAAAGCAACAACAATTACAAGATTGGTTAAGAGAGAAAGAGAACAGGGCGATGCAGGCGCAACAGAACGAAGAGGAACAACGTAGGGCAGCACAAGAGGAAGAATATCAAAAAGAAATAAAACGCAGAGAATACGTTCGCAAGCAGAAAGAGAAACTTACTGGCTACAAGATGAAGATTAAGCAGGAAGCGAATCAAATTCAAGAGCTCGTGGATCTTGGCATTGATCCATCAAGCCTGTTCTAGATATATTTATATGTTTATTTAAGCATTTGTCCATTCACAGTAAAAGAAGAAAACAATATAAGTACAAAATCATGATAGGATCGAATACGTGCAATTTCTGGCGCCTTGGTCATGGTCTTCCGAAAACTTTCTCGCTTTCGTCTTTTTGGTTGTTCACCACTGGAGGAAGAGCTCTGAGTTGGGAGAGGAAGAGAGTTCAACATGCTAATGATATCAATTTCAAGTATAATTTCATAAAATTAGCTATAAATGCGTAAAGTCCACAAAAATTTGTTCTTGGATTTTGAAAGATTCAGAAACTCAGCTGGCTCAGAAGGCGTGCGTACGGCCTGTATCATTCTGAATTCGAAGGATATAGAAGTACGCATTAGCAGTATTCTTAAGCTATGGAATGAATTTGATTTGACAGTATGTGCGGATGGGGGAGCCAATCGATTGTATGATGGCTTATCGACGAATTGTTCTGGTGCAGACAACATATCTCGATGTATACCCACATATATAAAAGGCGATCTTGACTCTTTGAGGACTGATGTAGAGAAGTTTTATACCAATAATCACTGCCAAATATTACGCGACCAGGATCAGAACACGAATGATCTTCAGAAATGTTTGCAATTGATCAAAGATGTGTTGTTACGAAAGGATCTGGTGTCGAGTATAAGTAGCGCGCATCAGTCAAACTCTATAGAGGAACGTGACAAGTGCAACGAAACATCAAAATTCTCTGAAAATGTGCATGTGCATTCAACGTCTTCTATCACCCGCCCAACTGCTTCTGAGATTACGGTGGTTATTTTCGGGGCATTTGGTGGACGTTTTGATCAACAAATTGCAATATTGGATGCGATCTATCAATTTGCAGAAGATTTTGATCGTTTGGTTCTTATTGGTGATGGGAATTGCGCGACATTACTGACCCCCGGCAAGCCTGGAAATGAACGTATCTCCTGCGCGTCCTATGATGGTGGTGGCCAGGCCTCTGAAATGTCTTCCAACTTGCGTACACACGTCTTGGAGCTTATACCTGGAGTAGAGGGGCCTGGATGCGGGTTATTGCCTGTTGGAAATCGCTGCAATGTAGTGACTACTACGGGTTTGAAGTGGAATCTTTCGTCACAAGCACTTGCGTTAGGAGAGTTGATTAGCTCAAGTAATCGCGCTGAGCTCCCCGTAGTGACTGTGCAGACTAGCCACCCGCTTTTATGGTACTGCGAACTCGATTTAGATACGATTTCAGGGTAGCTAAGATTGTGCTGATTAGTTTTAGGGGAAAAGGAACGAACAAATTGTGTGATTGTTTTTTTTATTGTAGATGGCTGTATTTTTTCTTATCGGGTTGTGACCATTGAAGAACTACGATTACATGTCAAATAATCAAGATACACGATTTCTTTCTAGTATTATATTTTATTGCCTCTTAAGTGGGTGGTAGTGCATGCTGGACTAAATTTTATCGCGAGACCCACCCGCAGTCAACCCGCTTTTATATACCCTATCAATACGTTTGCACTACTTCTTGCTAGGGTATATGAAAGAATGTCTCATAGTCCTGCATCTCATCCCATTCGCAGCAAAGACGGACCGTGTCACCACCACAAATGAGAACGGGAAAGGGTTTCCACCTAACTGATGCAGAGAATGATGTGAATACAAATATTTTACTTGGTATCCGGGTTATCGAAAATCGTTGTATACATTTAAAGAATATGAAGCATGATAATGGCCATACTTTTGAATAAAAATTCAAAAGGTGTTTAAGTGGAGATAGCGATTCAGAATCGGTAGCGTACAATTTGACGCAAACGTTGAGATTATAGCGTTACGAGAATGGACTGAAATTCCCTGCTGATAGTCGATAATTTAAAAAATCTCATCGATATTAGTGGTTTTCATAGTACCCACCCAGCCAAACAAGCCATGCGCTCAGAGATAGAAAGACCGCTGGTATGTCGCACATAGCATCCTACATGGACGGGATCAGTGAGGACGCATGGTACATCTCCAGGACGCAACGTATAGCAATCGACGCTATGATTTTAGACTTAAAGGTATCATGGTATTCTTGTACTCTGATATTGTGCGCTCTTTGGTCTCTTAACCCGAACATTTCACCTTCATTCACAATGTTTAATTCTTCGGCGTGTTCCTCTCTCAGTGGGTTTCGATAGTACTCGTCTGGTAGTCATTTCTGTCTTACTGCCTTATTAGATGAAGACATGGATGCAGAATTAGTCAGATTAATTGCAGAAAGACAGAAATGACTACC
>JACCDO011431502.1_pt1 | contig 13509 bp, 14 predicted proteins | sample 7446101 | NCBI WGS metagenome assembly JACCDO01 (sample SAMN15323440, study PRJNA562643) | freshwater metagenome | isolation source: river surface water | place: USA:Blue River Watershed | collected 2017-08-16
CGCGCTATCCGATTGCGCCAATGGGGCAATGACATAAAATGTCATTGCTATCTTCTTTAAGTAATATATTTTTGATTTATTGCTGTTAGAAGAGTGCTATCTACTATAGTCATAAAAATGTTTTTGTATTTGCTGTTAGTAGATATAGCCAATTAAGGCCAAAAATACCACATATGGGGATCGAACCCATGACCTCCGCATTATAAGTACGGCGCTCTAACCGACTGAGCTAATGTGGCTTATATTATATATATTTGTTTTCAATATGTTGTTATATCAATTTTTTTAAGATATTTGCTTTTGCAAATAGAATACTCCGCCCGGGTATCGATCCCGGTCCCCTAGCTTGGAAGGCTAGTATGCAACCTTTAACACTTACGGAGCAGTTTTTCCTCAAAATTAAATAAATTTAATTTGGGAACTATATTTTTTGTATTTTATGTGCCTTTCGGCGTTGTACCAGATGCAGGGTTCGAACCTACGCGGGCTTGCGCCCAGTGGGACTTAAATCCACCGCCTTAACCGCTCGGCCAATCTGGCAAGTTTTCCTTTTCGGAACAACCTTTTTCTACTTAATATACTATATATAATAAAACTTTAAATCAAACTTATCATTATTCTTTAAATAAAATTCTTTTAATTTATAATTTTTTTAATTTTATTAAATATTTATTAGGAATACCCTTAATACCAGAGGTAATATAATTATTTGCTTCTATTATTTTCTTCCAATTTCTCATAGGTAATAAAAGTTCCATATAATTATTATTTGTTCTTATTAATTCATGTGTTTTTTGTGATTTCTTTTTATCTATATTTTTTCCTCCACCTGTCAGTGAAAGGATATTTTCTTCTCCTAACATTTGTAATTCTTTATCTGTAAATATTTCATTATATTTTTTCTTTTTAAATATAACATCAACAAACTTATCTGTCAAATCAACAAGCTTACCTTCACAACAATTATCACAATAATTACACCAAAAAAATTTAGGAACTTGATTGAAATATTCCAATATATAACGACGACGACATCCTGGATAATAGAAATAATTAGCCATTTTATTTAAACATCTTAATTTACTTTTTTCTAAATCTTCATCAAAACCACCTTTTTTTATCATACTTGTTCCAATTGCTACATTTTTATATTGAAATAATAAAATTGATTCCGCTGCTTCTCCATCTCGACCAGCACGACCAATCATCTGATAATATTCTTCAATACTATTAGGTGAACCGAATATAATTACACATCTGACTGTTTGGTCTATTCCCATGCCAAACGCAACTGTTGCAACAATTACATTAAAATCTCCATTATTAAATTTATTTTGAATTTTATATCTGAATGCCTTACTCATACCTGCATGATAATAATTAGAAATTGGTCCGTATTTTTTATTAATTTCTTTTGATAGTTCATTTGTTTGTTCTCTACTATTAGTATAAATAATTATTTTTTCACCTTCATATTTCTCAATATAATTACCAATATCATCAACGCTAATATCTTTATTACCTACACATTTAAGATAAATATTAGGTCTATCAAAATTAGCAACTGTTATTTTAGGATTATTCATATTTAGATTTTTAATAATATCATCTATTACTTGAGATGTTGCTGTAGCAGTAACTGCCATAATTGGAATAGTTGGGAAATTTTTACGAAATCTTCTTATTTTTAAATAATCATCGCGGAAATCATGACCCCAAACACTAATACAATGACTTTCATCAATTGCTAAATATCCTAACTTATTCTCTTCCATTAAAGAATTTGCTAACTCTAAACCATCTCCTCTTATTAAATATTCTGGGCTCATATAAACAATCTTAATAGTACCATCAATAATACTGAAAATTTCTCTATCTTTATTAATATTAGTACCATGTAAAGTAGCAACTGGAATATTCATTTCAATTAATTTTTCTTTTTGATCTTCCATCAAACTAATTAATGGGGAAATAATAAAAATAATTTTATCGGTAATTAATGATGGTAATAAATAGCATAATGATTTACCATAACCAGTTGGTAATAAACCAACAACATCATTACCATTCAAATAATTAGTAATTAATTCTTTTTGCTTATCTTTTAAATTATCAATTTTCCAATATTTATTTAATAGTTCTTTTATTTTTTTATCCAAATCCATTAAATATTATTATTTATATTTAATAGATTATTATATCAAATTTTATTTTAGATATCAAATTTTGAAAGAAAATTTAATATAAGAAATAACCTTTGATTGCGTTGACGCCTATCTTAACTAAAATTAAGGGCGTCCAACGATATCAAATTTTATTATTATAAGATTTGTGAAGATCATTAATAATTTCATCAATTTGTTTATCATTTAGAATACCAATTGTGAGTTTATTTTGAATATCATTTATTTTATTTTTTTCATAATTTAAAAAAAATTTATCAATTTCACAAGAGGTTTTATTTAATTGAATATTTATACATATATTTTTATATTCTAATAAATTAATTAAATAAGTTTTTTTATAATTTAATAAAACTTTTGTTATCCTAAATAAATTCATTATTAATTTTATTTATATATTTAAATTAATATTTTGTTTAATCGTCTTCGCCACCAGAAGCATCCGACTCATCAGAAACACTTGAGAGACTATCAACTTCAGTATCTGAGGAACTATCATTAATTGTTTGTTTTGGTTTCTCATCATCCGACTCTACCTGCTTTGGTTTAGGCGTGCCCTTAGATGGTGCTGTAATTTTACCTTTAGTAGCCTTAGCTGCTGGTTTTTTCGTATCCTTAGTTTCCTTAGTTTCCTTAGTTTCCTTAGTTTCCTTAGTTTCCTTAGTTTCCTTAGTATTCTTAGCAGCTGGTTTCTTTACTGATTTAGGTTTAGATTCTTCATCTTCTTCTACCTCAACTTCAGGTTTTACATCTGTCTTGGCCTTAGTTTTAGGAGCTGCCTTGACCTTTGGTTTAACTTCAGGCTCTTCAGTATCAACATCAGATGTTTCTTTCTTTGATTTAACTGTTTTCTTAACTTCTTCTTTAGTTTCTGCTTCAATAACAATTTGTTCTGATGGGTTCTTATTCATAAGTTCCCACATTTTATAAACAAGTTCTTCATTACGCTTGTCAAGATTGCTTAGTTTTTCACGAACAGAAACAATTTCTTTAACAGTATTAATCCATTCTTTTTTAATATCAGCTAATGAGCTAGTATTATCTGAGGCAGAAGATGTTTCTACCTTGGTATCCTTAGTATCAGTCGTCTTTTTGGTTTGTTTAGGAGGCATTAATATGTGAAATTATGAGCTAATATGTATTTAAATCAATTTTTTTATAACATTTATCCTTTCACTTGAGGATGGTGCAACCGAAGGTTATTAAAGCCGCAAGTGGAGGGATAAGCATCCAACGAAATCATTTTTTAATACAAAAAATTGATTAAAATAAATGAAAGTTATTAATAATAATAATAATGGAATATCCGCAAGTTAGCTTTGGAACTTATCGTTTAGGAGATAATACTTTTAATGCTTTAAATAATGCTTTAAATAATGGTTATCGTTCGATAGATACTGCTTCATTATATAAATGCGAACATCAAATAGGGCAGTTTTTAAAAGAAAATGAAATAAATAGAAGTAATATTTGGATAACATCTAAATTAAATCCTAAAATTATGGATAAAAGTGAGGGAGAAATATTAGAATCTATTTATAAAACTTTAAAAGATTTAAATACTGATTACTTGGATTTATTTTTAATTCATTGTCCTAATAATGAAGAAAATAATATTAAATGCTGGAATATTATTGAGAAATTGTATAAAAATGGAACTTTCAAGCATATTGGAGTAAGTAATTTTAGCGTAGAACATTTAGAACAAATTAAGAATTTTTCATCTACTCCTATCTATACTAATCAGATTGAATTATCACCATTTCTTAAACGCCCAATTGTTTGTGAATATATGAGAAAAAATAATATAATTATATCGGCTCATTCATCATTAGCCAAAGGTGAAATGTTTGATAATATTACTATTAAGAATATAGCATATAAATATAATAAAACACCAGCTCAAATTATGCTTAAATGGGGCTTAAATAATAATTATCATATAATGCCACGGTCTTCAAATCATTCTCATATTTTTGATAATTATAATCTAGACTTTGAATTAAACGAGAATGATATGGATGAATTAAATAATATTGATATTACTCATATTACTCATCCTAAATATAAATTAAAATAATAAATCAGGTAGTGATATATCAGGTAATGATATATCAGGTAATGATATATCAGGTAATGATATATCAGGTAATGATATAGTATGATATGTTTCAAATGGAGGTGAAGTTTTTATTTCATCCTCAATAATTAATTCTTTATTTGAATTAAAATATATTTTTTTAGATGAATATATACATTTCTTTGCTTTAATAAAAATATAATTATCTTTTAAATTATATATTATTTGAATTATATTATTTGAAAATATCATTGTATTTAAACTTTTTTTTAATATAATATTAGTAAATTCATTATATATCCTTCTTTGATTATAATTATAAATTTCATATGATATATTATTATCATTAATTTGATAGAATAAATAATCATTTATAATGAATGAAAAATTTTTAATCATTATAATTGTTTTATTATTAACCAATATATATCCTTCTAATTCTTCATTAATCAATATAAACTTAGGAATAACTATAAAAAACATACTAATTATTAAATATAATTATAATATATACCTTTCAATTTTTATTAATAAAAATTGAAATATTATATGTCTAAATAAATGATTTATCTGTATGGCTTCAATGGACCATAATGATAATATCCCTAATTGTAATAGTGAAGTTCAACAGGCTATTAATGCCGTAAGTGATGAAGAACTCAACGCATTTAATGATAATATTGCCCTACTTTTGGCAAAGTATGAAACAGATGAAAATATTAGTAAATATATGAAAGAATTGAACCAAAGTATGATGAATTGTGGCAAAGAAATCATAAAAATTACTACTAAACTGGACGAGATCTTCAATAAGATTAAGCAGAATAAACATATTCGTGATAAGATTAAGCTATTTATTGACGGTACTTTTGAATGTATTAAAATTAATATGAATAATCCTGATTTTGATATTACATTGCCTATTGATACTTTTACCGATGATAAAATCCATAAATTGTTTGAGAAAGGTATTATTTCAGAAAGTATTTACAATGAAGAGACGCAATGGCGTAAAATTCTGAAAGATTACCCTACAAATGACATCAAACTGGCATATATTATTGAATTAGACTATTTTATTTCTATGGATCAAGAAGAAATTAACAAGCATATTAATACTATCCGTCGTATTAACATTGTAAAAAATAATATTCATGCAGCTAAACGAATTGTAAATGATACTCAAGTAATTATGAATTATACAAAAAAGTATAATGTTGATAATATAGTCCAAAATCAATCTCAAGCAAATGAAGCAACTAACCCAATCAAAGAAGTTACTACCGAACAAATGCAACCATCTTTGGTCGCTGCTTCTGATGTTAAAGCTCCCGTTGATATAACTTTATTGACTGTTCCTCCTTTACCTGTCGATATTGAAACACATGTTCCTCTCCCAGTTATTCCTCGGCCAATGACACCCCCTTTACCTCAAACCAAAAGTGATAATAATATTGCACCTGTTGATATTTTTCTTGAACGTTTTTGCCAGTATGGAAAAGATTGTGCTAATGCCACCAATCCTGTTCGGTGTGGTTTTAATCACACTGTAATTGGCGAAGCAACCAAATTGAATAATTCTCATAATAAAATTAAAAAAGGCGATGTAATTCCATCTGAGTTTTGTAAATTTGATAAACCATGGAACAATCAACGTTGTCGTAATATTAATTGTTGTTTCGTTCATTGTACTGGTCGAGTTGCGTTTATGATGAAATATAAAAAAGATAAATCTCAAATTGAAATTGATTTGAATGAATTAAATAGCCAAAAAGTAGAAAAGGTAAATTATTATGCTAATTCTTCTCGTTCTTCTTCTTCTTATCGTTCTCGTTCTCCAGTAAGCTACCATAATTCTCGTGTTCGTTCACCTTCTTATTCCCCTGAGCGTCGTGGTCGTTCTCCTGTGCGCCGTGGTCGTTCTCCTTCTCGTTCTCGTTCTCCTGTTCGTCGTGGTCGTTCTCCTTCTCGTTCTCCTGTTCGTCGTGGTAGTTCTCCTTCTCGTTCTCCTGTTCGTCGTGGTCGTTCTCCTTCTCGTTCTCCTGTTCGCCGTGGTCGTTCACCTGCGAAACCTGCTGCTAAACCTGTTGCTAAAGCAGCTGCTAAACCTGTTGCTAAACCTGCTGCTAAACCTGATGCTAAAACAACAGTTTCTCTTCCTCAGGTTGCTCTTCCTCCTGTGTCTTTTCCTCCTATTTCTTATCAGACATTTACACCATTTTTCCCGTACGAACAAACAAATATGATGGGAATAATGCCTCAATATTCGTATCTTCCTTATTATAATGATCGTAAGCGCAAAGCAGACACACCAGCTAATAATATTTCTATTTCAACTGCTGATTTGCGTAAAAGCATTGAACATAAGCGTCGTCAATAATTCATAAAAATATTAAATAAAAAATTCTTTTAGATATTAAATAAAACCTACTTAATAATCCTGATGGTGCTAGGAATGTGTGGTATAGCAGATTGTATTAAATTTTTTATGACTGCGTTAAATAATTGAAGAAGTATTTGAATTTTCTAATGATGTTATATTAAATAGTAATATATTTTTATCGAATAATATTAAAAATTATATTTCAATTCATGTAAGACTAGGTGATAAGCATTTGGAAACTGATAAATCTTTTATACAATGTCCTCTTGATAATAGATATTTTGATGAAAATGTATTATTTAATTGTATAGAAAATAATAATGATAAAAATATTATATTTTTTTGTGATAATAATAGTTATAAATTAAGATTAAAAATATGTATAATCATATTTTTATTACAAATTATGAAATAGGACATGTTAGTTTACAAAATACTACTGATAAACAAACATTAGATGCAGTAACTGAATATTATATAATGAGTAATTCAGAGCATATCCATAGTATATCTTATCCTGTACTTGCTTCACTACATAAAAAAATACCAATAACATGTCATTTTGATTTTAACAATAGTTCATATAATTACCTACTAATAGGTTACAATGCAAAATATATAAATGATATGAACTACAGTTAATAGTTATCATGTTTGGTTAAAATAGTTAAAATATCAAGTACTTTATTTCTGATAATATCAATACTATCATGTCCGTCAATAATTATTTTCTTTTCATTTGTTTCTTTTAACCAATCATCATGATATTTATTACATTTTTCTAAATATTCTAATTTAATACTATTTTCTTCAACACGATTTCTTTTATTAATTCTTTCAAGACATTTTTCTGGACTTGTTTTAATATAAATAATTAAATCTACTTTTGATGTATCTTTAAATGTATTGAACCAATAATTATAAGTTTCCCATTCAATGCTACTAAGAAATCCATCTTCATATAACATTTTAGCAAATACGTTTCTATCAGTTTCAATTGAACGTTCTGTAATAATAATCACATTTGATGGATTTTCTTTAATTTTATCCATCAATTTCTTTAAACGCGTTATATATGCTAGTATTTGAAAACAAAAAGCATTTTCTTTTTGGTCTTTATAAAAACATTCTAGTGCATTGCAACCATCTTTATCTTTAATAGATAGCCATTCACTAACTGGTTCATCAACAAATGTATATGTTCCTAATGATTTTAAATATTCAACCAGTGTTGATTTGCCAGAACCTATATTTCCTTCGATTGAGATTAACATTATTGATATATATAAATTATTTTTATATATATTAATAATCAATTTTTATAATCTTTCGATTTTAACCAAAGGTTTATGTGATAACAGTGTTGGGTAATACCAAAATGTTTATAGTATCATTTGAACTAAAATTATTAATAAAGCCAATATTAAACCTTTAACTGTCATACATAATATTTGATTTTCATTTAAAAATGGAATAAATCTACATACTAATTCATCCATTTTAACATGACTCATTATTAAAAATAAAGCTGTATATATAACTATTTTTTTAGCAAATAATACCCAATCGAATTTATCAGTTTTAGTTGTTTCAAATGTATCTATATCATAATTACTATATTTTGATTTTTTATTCATTTTTGGCATAACATCATGATAATCATTTTCATCATAATAACTATCAAAATGTTGTCTCATTGGTCTCATATTTTTAATATTTCCAATATTGTATTCCATATTTTCAATATTCCCTCTACCTCTAATATCAATACGTGGATCACCTCTAGGATCCATTTGTGGCAATTGTGGGGAATTATTATAATTAGAACCACCTTTAAAATTTCCTCCGTATTCTTCAAAATCCATATTTATATTATTATTATAATTATTATTATAAGGAATATTTACATTAGGATTATAGGTCATATTACTCATTATATTAGTTTATATTATTTAAATAAATTAAGTCTAATATTTTATATTTATTTTTTATAATATCTCGTCCTAGTGTATCCTTCTCGTCCTTTAAATATTGTTCTGGTACTAAATAATTTTCTAATTTTTTTGATAAATATATCATTTTATTAAATTCACTTAAATATAATGAATCTCTATAATCTTCATTTAACATTGAAAAAATAATCATTTTATCTACTTTAACATCTGATGGTAATAATTTACCAATTACATCTGGTATACCAAATGTATCTTCTGTATACCAAATATTTATTACATGTTTTAAAAATAATACTTCCGTTTTCTTTATATTATATTTTTTATCTCCAAAATAATTTTCTGCATAAGCATCCATTGGTCCGAATATATCTTCTTCTTTGAGTTCTTCATTATCAGAATTATATAATAAAGCAGTTGTATTTGCTCTCTTATGTAATGAATATTGTAATTTTCCAGGTGTTATATCATCAATATGCATATCATTATTTGTTGTTGATAAATATGTTCTATTTATAATAACACTGCCATATATTTTATCTTGATTATTATTTAATAAATTAGCAAATTCATTTAATTTATAGTTATTATTGCATATATCTTCTTCTTTTACATCAACATACATTAATTCAGTAATATAATTTTTCTCTTCAAAAATAACTTGAACTTTAATATATGGTTCTTTATATTTTTCAACTTCTAAATATTTACCAATAAATTGAATGTAATCATCTGGATGTACCTTTATATATTTACAAAAACTATCATTCACTAAATTTGCTAAATAATCAGGATGAGACCAATCTCTATTTTTAATTTCATTTGGCTCAATAACTAATAATGTAAAATGTTCTTTATTAGTCATTCTAACTTTATTCTGTTCCTCAGTTATTTCAAGAGGAGTATCAGCTCTAATAACTATGTTATTTTGCATTATATATTATTAATTATAAATATACTTTAAATATAATTTATTAATTATTAAAATATTCTTCAAAAACATCTTTTATTTTTATAACATCTATAATAATTGCAGGTTCCTGAGAAAAATATTTAACATTATTACCTTTTTCATGAGGAACAAAATGTTCTTTTTCTACTAAATATAAATATCTTTTTTCTTTCATTTTCTCTAAAACTCCTGGTTTTTTTGGTTTCACTCTAACTAATGAAATGTTATTATCATAATATTTTTCTAATTCATCATCATTAAAATGAAAACTACTTAATAAAGCCATTATTTTGTCAGTAAAACCAAATAATTTATCATTTTTTCTAGGATAAATTTTAGATGATACATTATATGGTTCTCTTGATGCAATCCATAATCCATCGCCATCAATATTCTTATTACTTAAATTTAATATAGTATAAATCGTATCTAATGTTTTTGGTAAATATCCATTTTTTTCATAAGTTGCATCTATTTTTATTCTATTATTAAAAACGAAATCAAAATCAATATTCTCTAATGGATAACATCCTTGAATAATATCATCTTGATATTTACTTAAATTATATTTAATAATATTTCTAACATCTGATTTTGATACTTTTATAATAAATCTAGCTATTGGTTTATTATTCGGTGAAACATTAATTCTTTTATTTATATTTCTAAAATGATGAGAATATCCTATTATAATATTTTTTTTTGATTTATTAATATTACTTATTATTCCTTCTTCCATAGATGTTTCCCAATATATACTCATTTTTTTTTCTATTTCTTTAAATTTATCATTCTTAGTTTCTTTAAAACCTTGATACTGAGAAAATAATTGAACCATTGAACTATTTCTTAAAATATTATTAGATAATTCATCTAAATCAATTATATGATAACCTAGTTTTTTCATATCTTCTAAAAATTTATTCTTACTTAATGTTGTTATACCTACAATATGACAAATAATTTCCATTACGTTTTAATTAATTAAATTAAAATATAAAATATTTTAGATACTATGTCGTCTGACCCTATTAATATATTTAATCCAAAACTATTTGGAGGTGGTAAAAATGATACACAATTTATTAATTATAATTTTGAAATAATATTATTCTTTAATAATAGAGAACCAATAGTAATTGAAGAAACCACTTATGAAAAATATATAAATTTGTTTTCATATGGAAATAAAATAAATTTTAATGATATTAAATTTTATGAATTAAATATTACATTTATATCTTTTTTTGTTAATAAATATTCTATTAAGAATAAATTTAATGTATCAAAGGAAAATCCTGATAATCATACTTATAAAGATGATGTTATATATTTAGAAATAACAAAGAATGATAATAACTATTCGAATTGTTGTGTTTATATTAATAATGATAAATCTAGATTATTTTTTACACCACCTAATTATTAATCCTTGTTTCTTCACTATAAGCTTATAATTAATTTTAATTTATATCCATATGTAATATCATGAGTTATACCTATAATAATTCTAAATCTAATAATATTTGTTGTAATTTCGAGAACCAAGAAGATGTATATGTATTTAATATAAAAATAATTACATTTGATGATAATATAATTAAAAAAAATATAATTAGTTTAGATAAAATTGGAGATTTAATGGAATGTGAAAATAATATAAAAAAATTTAAAATTACTTTTTGTTTATTAAATTCAAATTTATGCGAAAAAATTATACTTAAAAAAAATTTTATAAATGAAATTGATGAAACAATTACATTGTTTAAAAAGAAATTATTTGTTAATATAATTCCAATTGACAATAATATTTCTATTAATTATAAAATTAATTAATTTATTTAAACACATGGTATTATAAGATAATTAATGGCTGAAGTTCAGGTAGAAACTTTTGAACCGGTTGAAATAGTTGAACTGGTTCAACCTAATTTCCCAGAAAAACAACATAAAGTAAGAAACGGAAGCTTCCGTGTTAATATTCCTATTGGTAAGAATATGGGAGAAGGTGTTGTTGCTTTTTCACCTAAACAATACGAACAAGCTGATACTAAGACTTATACAGTTCAAATGCTTACTCAAAATGATTATGCAGATGGATGGCGTCAAATTGTACCAAGAGCAAAGACTTTTGTAAAGAAGTTTGTTGACTCAGAAGGTAATCAACAAATAAAACATTTTAGCAATGCTTATAGAATGAAGATTAATTTAGCTCAATTGCCTGAATACTTATGGCACAGAATGGAATATTATAATGAAACAACCAAGACCGTAAATAATGGCTACCATTATTATATTGTTGAAGCAACAAGTGTTGATGATGAAATAAGAGAATTAGCAAGTATTCTCAAAAATCCTGCTTTACCTGAATTTAAGGAACGGGTTCATGAATTACTTACTATTCTTAAGGATAATGATGTATATGGATGGGTGGTTATTAGAGCCAAGTCTATGTATAACGGACGTTTATAAATATTGATTTTTCTAATTATCTACTACTTAATAATATATATTATATATTATTAATTAAAAGCACCTACTTTCTTTATATTAAAAAAATTGAAAAAATTGCGGACTGTATGCGCCATAAGGGTCAGATTTTATTGGGGATGGCCACCACTTCTTCACCCGTGAATAACTGTAATTTTGATGTTCTGTCTAGTGTTTTGTCTAATGTTAACGTCCCTTTTTTTGTTAGTCCCCCCACCCTTGCCTTGCCGGCTTCGGTTCCGCCGCATGCGGAGCCCACGCCGTCAGGAAGGACTGATACTGGCCCTATCAGTCATTATTTCCGGGACGCGAGTCCCGATGATACCCCCACTTTCACCATGTCGTTCCCCAACCGCATTGTCGATGGTATCAACCAGCCCCATCTTTTCGCGATCCAGGCTCGCCCTGTGGTTGCCCCCTTTTTCACCCCCATTCGGGTCGGTCAGCGCACGTTCTACTTTGCTGAGCTTCCGTCGGGCGAGCTTCTCTCCCCGATGTTTGTCTCGCAGGGTGGCCCCCAAGTTGTCCGGCTCGTCCCGGTTTGCCGTCGCTGGCTGGAGCTCAACCTCCTCCACGACGATGAAGTTCAGGCCCGGCGCTCTTCGGCGGACCCGCGTGTTCGCGCCACTGTGCTCCTGAACTGCCACAACCATCGTGGCCGCCTTTGCTGGCATCAGCGCGAGGGTCGCTGCAACCGCAACCCCTGCTCCTTCATTCACATGGACTACCGTGCGACGGTGTCGATGGATGCTGCGATGCAGGCGTTCAACCAGCTCATGCCGCGCATGATGGTTCCCGTTCCGATGCCTGCGATGCAGGTGATGCCGCCGATGCAGATGATGCGTGCGCCCATCGCTGTGCCCGTCGCTGCGCCCGTGATGCCGATGCCGGCGGAGCGTCTTATCCCGGTTGCTGAAGTGCCGCCCGTCCAGTTTGTCGATGACGATGACGTGCAGCCGGCTGCTACTGTTGCGCCGACTATGGCCGAGATGGCCGCCCGTCCCGCGGTAGCTCCGGCTGCGCCTGTCGCGCCGATCGTTGAGCGTCCGGCTCGCAACATCATTCGCGTTCGCAACAACAACTACGCGTTTGATGTCCGCGACGGCAAGCTGGTCGTGCAGTTCACGCTGCGCGCTGACCCGACGGTGCAGACCAAGTTGGTGTGCCGTGAGTGGCTGGAGAACGGGCTCAAGGAGCTCGATGACCCTACGCGCGTCGCCCGCACGGCATGCGCTTCCACCCACGAGCACCCCGGCAACTGGATGACGCCGTGCCTGTTCTACCTGGCACACAACTGCACTCGCCCCACTGGCACGTGCGGTCGCGCTCACATCATTGCCAACCGTGTCGAGGATGTTGTCACTCCCGCCACTCCCGCGCCTCAGCCTCTTCCTACGGCAGCTGACTTTGTGTCGCTGTCGGAGAATGAGAATGTCGCGCGCCCTGTGGCGTCGTGGGTAGCTACTTCC
>JACCDO010333064.1_pt1 | contig 13508 bp, 13 predicted proteins | sample 7446101 | NCBI WGS metagenome assembly JACCDO01 (sample SAMN15323440, study PRJNA562643) | freshwater metagenome | isolation source: river surface water | place: USA:Blue River Watershed | collected 2017-08-16
GTAGAAGCTCCTGTAAAATCAACCAAAAAATCTAAGGTAACAGCAGATGAAACCAGTATCAGTGGGGACGATTCTAACAGCGGCAACTAAGACTACGGTCTACACAGTTCCAACTGGTTACTATGCTAAGTGGAACTTGTGTTATGTTGTTAACACCACAGGCAACAATAAAGCTATTGATGCTATCTGGTATGACGCTAGTACAGCTACTGAGATTCATGTCTTAGACCAATACGTGCTAAGCCCAACACAGTTTATTAAGTTTGATGGTGGTGCTTTTGTGGTGCTTGAAGAGGGTGATCAGGTACGATTAGAGTCAGAAGCTGGCTCAACAATGAACAGTATTAATACATTTGAGCTATACAGAAAAGGCGAATAACAATGGCTACTCCTTCAGCATTAACACCTGAGCAACTTCAACAGATTATTGCTGCAGGTCAGGGAAGCTCTGTAAACATTGGTGGAACTATCTATCAACCTCAGTTTGCTCAACTAGGTGGTGGTGAAGGAGGCTCTCTTGGCCCTCTGGAAGCTATTTATGGCTATACACCTGAGCAAAACAAAGTAGGTGGTACATATAATCAGTATGATCCTACAGGTATGTTCACACGATCAGGAACTCAGCAAGAAGTTAATGCTAATCAAGACTTCTTAAAGTTCTTAGCTGGATCAGCACTTACATTTGCTCTTCCAAGTGCTTTAAATGGTTCTTTGTTTGGCGGGGCATCCACTGCAGCTCCTACTGGTGACGTATGGGCAGCTGAGATGGCTGCAGCAGCTCCAGCCTCAGAAGTTGCAGCAGCGACTACAGCAGCTAACGCAGCTGCCTCAGGACTGACAGCTTCACAGCTTGCTAACTTAGCTAAGGCAGGTATCAGTGTTGCAGGACTCTTAGGAGCTACTAACGCTATTTCCAACATAGGTGGCAATAACACATCTACAGCAACTCCTATTACATACTCAGGTGGTGGTGCTGGTGGTTACTCTCCTGACTACTTCAGTCAAGTTCAAAGTACTTATAACAGCTTGATGCCCGGAGTTCCTCGTGATGTTGCAACTCCTTTGCAGCAGTGGTACTCAACTGAGTTTAATCCCGGAGCTTCTATTACAGGTAGTTTATTTGGTGACATGACAGGTGGTACAACTGGTGGCATTACTCCTACAGTAACTAAACCAACTACAACTGTTAAACCTGTCACTACTACGGTAACTAAACCAATAACAACTGTAGTCCCTTCAAACGTAACAACTGTTACAGGAGGAGGTGGTAACGATACTGTTGTCAATCCCGGATCAGCTGGGTATCAGTATGCTATTAATAATTTAGGATGGACACCTGATCAGTACACGGGAAGTATTAATCAGTGGATTTTAGATAATCCTAGAGCTACTAAAGAACAACAAGATGCAGCTCTGGCTGCTGCTGGAATTAGTCAAGCAGATCTTGAAAACGCATTGAATGTTTCAAACTTTTCAGATGCTACAAAGTATGCGCTGACACATGGTGGTAGCCTTCAAAATCTTGGAAACATTATTGTAGACTGGGTTAATGCTAATCCAACAGCTACTAATGAGCAAATTCAAGCTGAACAAGCTAAGTGGGGTATTTCAGATCAAGATATTGCCAACGCACTGTACGGTTTGAATTCTTCAGCTGGTAAGGAATACGCTGTAGTTCAAGATATGGGCCTTAATCAGTACTACAAAAACATTGCAGATGCAGCTCAATCAGGTATTTCAGTAGCTGACGCTGTAGCTCAGATGCAACAATACGGTGTAAGTCCTGCAGATGTAAGACAAGCTTATAGTATGTTTTCTCCTGCTGGTGGACTCACCTTAGATGAAGTCTTAGCTGCTTACAACAAATAAATACTTGGAGTATAAATGACTACGATCATTACAAAGAATAGCAGTACATCATCTGCTACACCTGCGTCAGGGGATCTAACTAAGGGTGAGTTAGCTGTTAACGTTACCGATAAGAAGCTGTACACTAAAGACAACTCAGGTACAGTTGTTAAGTTGGTAGGCTCTCTAGGTAATCAAGAGGCTTCAGCAGCTGCTATTACAGGCGGCACATCAGCTGGTGTCGCTATCACTGGTGGTACTATTAACAACACACCTATTGGTGGTACTACAGCTGCAGCAGTTACAGGTACAACAGTTACAGCTACTACAGGCTTTGTAGGTGCTTTGACAGGTGCTGTGACTGGTAACGTAACTGGTAATGTGACAGGTAACGTCACAGGTAATGTTACAGGTAACTTGACAGGTAATGTTACAGCTTCTACAGGTAGTTCAACCTTTAACAATGTAACCATTAACGGTACATTGGACATGGATGCTGCATCCTCAGCTACCATTACTAACCTGCCAAACCCTACTAACTCAGGTGATGCAGCTAACAAGGCTTATGTTGACTCAGCCGTTGCAGCTGTTGTCGATGGTGCTCCAGCAGCTTTGGATACCTTAAATGAGCTTGCAGCAGCTTTGAATGATGATGCTTCATTCTCCACGACTGTAACTAATAGTATTGCAGCTAAGCTTCCCTTGGCAGGTGGTACTATGTCTGGCAACATTGCCATGGGTACTAACAAGGTGACTGGCTTAGGTACGCCTTCATCTAGTACAGACGCAGCTACTAAAGGATATGTAGATACTGTTGGTGATGCTAAGTTAGCCTTGGCAGGTGGAACTATGACAGGTAATATTGTCATGGGATCTAACAAGGTTACATCTACAGCTACCCCTACAACTGATGATGACTTAACTCGTAAGGCTTACGTTGACAGTATTCTCGGTAGTGCAACATCTGCAGCTACATCAGCCTCAGCAGCAGCTACATCTGCAACCAACGCAGCTAACTCAGCCTCAGCAGCTTCTACAAGTGCATCTAATGCCTCAGCAAGTGCCTCAGCAGCTGCAGCATCCTATGATAGCTTCGATGATCGCTACTTAGGCTCTAAAACATCAGCTCCATCAGTTGACAATGACGGTAACTCACTGTTGACAGGTGCTCTGTACTGGAACTCTACATCATCTAATCTGTGGGTGTGGAACGGTAGTGCATGGACTCAAGCTACTTTAACAGCTGGCTCTTTTGCTACATTGACAGGTACTGAGACTCTCACCAATAAAACTGTTGAAGCTGGTACATTCACTAACGGCTACACAGAAGAAACTGTAACTGCTAACACTTCTACAGCTTATACAGTTGACTTGGCTAATGGTTCAGTACAGATTCTGACATTGACTGGTAACTGTACTTTTACTTTCCCTACTGCTACAGCAGGTAAGGGTTTCACAATGCTTTTGAAGCAAGATGGTACAGGTTCACGCACAGTTACATGGCCTAGCTCAGTTAAGTGGCCCGCAAGCACAGCCCCTACGATTACATCTACAGCCTCTAAAGGTGATAAGTTTGTCTTTGTAGGTGATGGAACTTATTGGTGGGCGAGTTCAGCGGGACAGAATTACCTGTAAGGAATAACTAATGTTTAGTTCACAAAACTCTCAGGTAAGTAATGATGCTAACTACATCGAGGATGTGTTCAGCACATACCTCTACACAGGCAACGGCTCTACACAGACAATCACAAATGGCATTGATTTGTCTACTTATGGCGGATTGGTTTGGACTAAAAACCGACAAGATAGTGACCTGTATCACGTTTTGTCAGATAGTGCGACTGGCCCAAACAATGTTTTAAGAAGTAATTCCGCTGCTGCGGCGTTTACTTATACAGGCAATGGATGGAGTGTGCCTGTATTTAGTACTAATGGATATACAACATCAAATAGCGGTTATGTCAGTCAGTCTGTTTCGGGATTAAATCAATTTGTTTCATGGACATTCCGCAAGCAACCAAAGTTCTTTACTTGTGGGACTTACACAGGTACTGGCTCAACTCAAACGATTACGCATGATTTAGGTTCTGCTCCCGGCTGCATCATTATTAAGAAAATTGATTCAACTACCTATAACGCTGGTTGGGCTGTTTACCATCGTTCATTGACAAACCCAAATAATTATTATCTACGTTTAGATTTAACAAATGCCGAAGCAAATTATGGCGGAAGTTTCATTTCTAACGTCACCAGCACTTCATTTGATGTAAACGGCGCAAGCGGTTTACTTGGGTTGTCTGGTTCGTCTTATGTCTACTACGCCTTCGCCCACAACGCAGGAGGCTTTGGTCTGACTGGTACAGACAATGTGATTTCGTGTGGGTCGTTTACGACTGATGGCTCTGGCAATGCAAGTGTAAATCTTGGATATGAGCCACAGTGGATTATGGCTAAAGCCGCCAGTGGAACAGTAAGCGACTGGTTCATGTACGACAATATGCGCGGGCTAGATGTAAGCAACGGCTCGTATCTGCGGGCTAACAGTTCCGCATCGGAAACAGCAGTATCCCCAATGAGAATCAATGCAACAGGTTTTTCTGTTGCCAATTCGACATTTGACGCATCTGCTACATACATCTACATAGCCATTCGTAGAGGCCCGATGAAAGTGCCTACGACTGGGACGAGTGTTTATGCGCCTGTGTATGCAAATACTTCTTCTTATCCATATACAGTCACAACCAATTTCCCAGTTGATTTAGCAATTAACAGGGGTGTTGACCCAGACTATCAATCTACAGTCACTGACAGATTGCGTGGCAGCACAACTACAAGTTCTTCTTATTTGTTAACAGACTCTACTGCGGCAGAAGCTAGTAGTACTGGAGGCAGAGGACTTGGGTTTCAAAATAACACAGCTATTATTGACAACAACTTTTGGGCTGGTTATGGATTAGATGTTATTTACTGGAACTTCAGACGCGCCCCCAGCTTCTTTGACGAGGTTTGCTATACAGGGACGGGAAGTGCTACGACTGTAACGCACAACTTGCAAACAGTACCACAACTAATTATTGTAAAAAACAGAAGCAATGTTCGTAATTGGTTTGTATGGGTTAATGGTTTTGGTACTACTGACTATCTTGAATTAAACACTACCAATGGAATACAAACAGGCGCAAATATCTGGAATAGTACAGCACCAACATCAACAGTATTTTCTGTGAATGGGGTTAATAATACATCTTCAGATAATTTTGTTTCTTACCTATTTGCCACTTGTGCAGGTGTTTCCAAAGTAGGCTCATACACAGGCACAGGCACTACTCTTCAAGTTAACTGTGGCTTCACAGGTGGTGCTAGATTTGTTCTTATCAAACGTACAGATTCAACTGGTGATTGGTACGTATGGGATACAGCACGAGGAATTGTCTCTGGCAATGACCCTTACTTGCTTTTAAACAGCACAGCAGCCGAAGTAACATCTACAGACTACATTGACACATACAGCGCAGGGTTTGAGATTAGTTCAACTGCGCCAGCAGCCATCAATGCAAGTGGTGGAACATTCATCTTTTTAGCAATTGCTTGAGGAAAATAAAATGCAAGTACGAATCAGAGAAACAGGACAAGTAATGTACGAGAGTGAATTTCGTGCATTATTCCCAAACACTTCAATGCCACAACAACTGTCAGAGGAACTGTTAAACAGTTTTGGTGCTGACGTAGTGTTTGAAGGCCCACAAGCAACTGGCGGTACTGTTTATCAATACTCTCAAGCCTCTGGTGTTGAGCAAGTAAATGGTAAGTGGTACACAAAGTACATCTTAGGCCCTGTCTTTATTGACCAAGTTGTAGATGGTGTAACTACTACTGCTGCTGAACAAGAGGCTACTTACAAGGCTCAGAAGGATGCTGAACAGGCTAAGAATGTTCGTGCTACTCGTGATGCTAAGTTAGCTGAGTGTGATTGGACACAAGTAGCTGATGCACCTGTTGATAAAGCAGTATGGGCTACATATCGTCAAGCCTTGCGTGATATTACAGCGCAAGAAGGATTCCCTTGGACAGTTACATATCCTGAGCAGCCATGAAGATAGAGGAAGTCACCCACGAACACATCTATGATCGACTAATGGCTGTAGAGGCTAAGGTTGATAACATAGAGAAGAATACACAAGAGGTTGTTCAAGCCTTTAATGCAGCTCAAGGGGCTTTCCAAGTCCTTGAGTGGATCGCTAAAGCTGTAAAGCCTATCATTGTTATAGGTGCTTTCTTCGGAGCTATTTGGTTAGCTATCGACAACAGATTTCATGGAGTTAAGTAATTATGAATATGCCTACACGTGGTCAGAGAACAGCTAAGAACAAGATGAAGAAAGTTATGGGTGAGTACAAAGAAGGTACTCTCCACAGTGGTAAGGGTGGCCCTGTGGTGAAATCCCGTAAACAGGCCATTGCAATTGCCATGAGTGAGGCTGAGCAAGCTAAAAAACGTAAGAAAAAGTAATAAAACTATTGACATTTACTTTAAAGTGTGATACCATAGTATACAAGATATATAAGGAATATTAATGGCTACGACATATCTACAGTTGGTTAACAACGTATTAGTACGTCTAAGGGAGACTGAAGTATCGTCGGTAGGTGATACTCCTTATAGTTCCCTGATAGGTGTTTTTGTTAATGATGCTAAGCGAGAGATTGAGGATGCCCATGAATGGAATGTCCTCACACAGACTATTGTGTTGTCTACAGTGGCAGGTACTCGTAACTATACATTGACAGGTTCAGGTCAACGTTTCCGTACTGTTGATGTACTAAATGACACTGAAGATGTGCCTATGAGACAAGTACCTACTAACTGGATAAACAGACAGTATTACTTAGGTACAACTCAGAATGCAGCTCCGGTGTACTACAACTACAACGGTATCTCCGGTGACGACACTCAGGTGGATGTCTGGCCTCAGCCTGATGGTGTCTATTCACTACGCTTTGAGTTAGTTATCCCTCAAGCTGACTTGTCTGCAGATGCTGATGCTTTGTTAGTACCTCATCACTTGGTACAGATGTTAGCCTACGCTAAAGCTGTTGGTGAGCGAGGTGAAGATGGAGGTTCAACCTTCAGTGAGATTTATCAACAATATCGTTTAGCTTTGGCAGATGCTGTAGCTATTGAGCGTAACCGCTACGATGAAGAAACTACTTGGGTGGGTATCTAATGGTAGCTAAGATATTAACTACAACTGTTTCTGCGCCCGGCTTTCAAGGATTGAATACGCAAGATTCGTCTGTATCCTTGGACGCTGGCTATGCTACTGTAGCTAATAATTGTGTGATTGATAAGTTTGGACGTATTGGTGCTCGTAAGGGATGGACTACAGCACACTCATCTAATAATGATTTAGGTGAAGCTAACGTCAAAGCTATCGGTGAGTTGATTGATAACTCAGGTAACTCATACATTATTGCTGCAGGTAACAATAAGCTATTCAAGCTTTCAGGTACAACACTATCACAGTTGACCTACGGAGGTGGCGGTACAGCCCCTACCATTACAGACGATAACTGGCAGATGGCTCCGTTGAATGGCTGTATATTCCTGTATCAGTCTGGGCATGATCCTTTAGTGTTCGATCCTGCGACCAGTTCAACTACGTACAAGCGTATCACTGAGAAGACTGGCTACTTAGGAACTGTACAGAGTAACAACTGTGTAATCAGTGCCTATGGTCGTACATGGAGTGCTAATAACACATCAGTTAAAAGTACTATTCAGTTCTCAGACTTACTTGCAGGTCATGTCTTGAGTACAGGTACTTCAGGTACTTTAGATGTATCTCAAGTGTGGCCTAACGGTGCAGATGAGATTATCTCTTTAGCAGCACATAATAACTTCTTGATTGTATTCGGACGTAGACAGATATTGATCTACTCCAATGCTTCAGACCCTAACAACTTAACACTGTCAGATGCTATTACAGGTATTGGCTGTGTAGCTAGGGACTCAGTAGTAGCTACAGGTGGTGATGTAATCTTTTTGTCTGACTCAGGTGTACGTTCACTGATGCGTACCATTCAAGAGAAGTCAGCTCCAATGCGAGACATCAGTGCCAATGTACGTGATGACTTAGTGTTAGAAGTTAGCTTAGAAGATGCTGATGAGATCAAGGCTGTGTACTCAGATAAGGAAGCCTTCTATCTGTTGTCTTTACCAGCTCGTCAGATTGTGTATTGTTTTGACATGAGAGCACCTCTACCTAATGGTGCTAACAGGGTTACAACTTGGGATGGCTTAGTACCTTATGCTTTCAAGTACACCCGCAGTAAAGAGTTATTGATGGGTAAGGGTGGATACATAGCTAAGTATGGTGGGTATAAAGACAATGCTAATAACTACCTGATGAAGTACTACACTAATTACTTTGACTTCCAGTCACCTACGGTAATTAAGATTATGAAGAAAGTAGGTGTAACGATTATCGGAGGTCAAGGTTATCCAGTTACTCTTAAGTTTGGCTTCGATTACAGTGACATTTTAAACCTCAGACAGTTTAGTTTGTCTAATGCTGCAGTAGCTGAATACAACATAGCTGAGTACAACATTGCAGAATATGGTGGATCAGCCTTCGATAATAAGATCATTAACATTGGTGGATCAGGTAAGGTTATTCAATTAGGTTTTGAAACCACAGTATTTGATAAATCAATATCCATTCAGAAACTTGATGTCTACGTTAAGACAGGAAAGACAAGGTAAATAAATTGTCAAATTACACCAAGGCAACTAACTTTGCAATTAAGGATAGCCTATCAACAGGTAATCCTTCAAAGATCATTAAAGGTACAGAAGTTAACACTGAGTTTGATAACATTCAATCAGCAGTTAACTCTAAACCTGATGCTAATAATGCAGCATTAACAGGAACAGCCACTGCAGTTAATCTTACTGTCTCTGGCACTTTTACAGCAACAGTGGACGGAGGTACATACTAATGGCTGATTGGACAGACTTAATTGGCCCTCTGTTGGGCACTGCAGGTAGCGTATATGCTTCTAATCAAGCTGCTAATGCTACCACTAACGCAGCTAACCAAGCTGCTCAAGCTGCACAGTTCCGACCTGTAGGAGTTACTACACGGTTTGGTAAGTCAGGCTTTCAGTATGATCCTACATCAGGTCAGTTGATCGGTGCAGGTTATCAGGTAGCTCCTGACGTAGCTGCAGCCCGTGAAGGTTTGATGGGCTTAGCAGGTACTAGCTTAGGTCAGGCTCAGCAGATACAAGCATATCAGCCTAATGTGAATGCTCAAGCTGCTGGCCTGTTTAACCTTGGTGCTACATACACAGCTCAAAATCCTCAGCAGGTTGCTCAGAACTACTTAGCTCAGCAGCAACAACTATTAGCTCCCGGTCGTGAACAGACATTGGCTAACTTGACTAACCAACAGCAACAGCAAGGTCGTTTAGGTCTAGCTACTGGTGGTACTACAGCAGGTTACACTACAGGTGCTCCCGGATTGCAAGCTACTAATCCTCAGATGGCTGCATACTACAATGCTCAAGCTCAGCAGGATGCTCAGTTGGCTGCTCAGGCACAACAAGCTGGTCAGCAACAAGTACAGTTCGGTCAAGGCTTGATGACAGGTGGTTTGAACTTGGCAGGTCAAGGCTTTGGCTTGCAGACACAGGCTCTGGCTCCTTACAACGCCTATGTACAAGGTGCTACAACACTTGAAAACTTAGGTCAGAATGCTTTAACTCAAGGTTCAGCTCTGGGATCAGCTATCACAGCAGGTTCTACAAATGCAGCTAACATTCAGAATGCTGCAGCACAACAGGCAGCAGCTCTGCAGATGCAACGTAACAATGCTGTAGTAGGTGGTTTGACAGATCCTATTAGTCAGTTGATTAGTGGTTTGTCTGGTGGAACTTCTAACTATCAACAAGTTGTTAATCCATACTTCCAGACAATTGGATATAGTAACCCTTAAGGAATAACATGGCTACACAAGGAATTCAAGGTTTATTCGGAGGCATGGGTACTCCTGAGGAAATGCAACGTCAACTGGTAGAACAGAAAGCTTTGCAGTTTGCTAGTATGTCTCCTCAGCAACAAACATCCTACAACATCTTTAAGAACACTGGTAACTTAGGTCGTGGCTTAGCTGGTGCTATGGGTGTTGATGTACAAGATCCAGCTATTAAACGAGCTACTATGCTTCGTCAGATGGCCTCTCAGTTTGATACCAATACTGTTGAAGGTTTGAAGCAATATGCACAAGCTCTTCAATCAGTAGATCCTGAAGCTGGTATGAGAGCTATGCAACAAGCTCAGGCTATGGAAGAACAACAAGCTAAAGTAACTCTACAGAAGACACAAACTGATCGTATGGCTGCTTTGGCTGAGCAAGAGAAAGTTCAAGCTGACCGTGAAAGTAAACTTGCAGCTGAGTTTGATAAGCTTCCTGAGGATGCTACTGAAGAGGATATGGCTAAGGTTCTACGTAAGTATGGTGATCCTAAGACAGTCTTTCAGACAATGGAAAGAAAAGCTCAAGCTAAGTATCAGGCTGAATTAGCTGCTGAAACTAAACGTGAAGCTATTGCATCTAAAGAGCGTGAGGCACAAAAAGATAGAGAGCTTAAGTCATTCTTAGCTTCTATGGCTAATGCTGCTAAACAAGCTAAAGGCACTGAGATTAAACCTCTAAGCACAGGTGATATTAAAATGATCACTGAAGCTAAGACTCGTGTAGCTGATTATGATTACAACATTACCAAGATTGATGATTTCCTTACAAAGATTGAAGACGGTAAACTTAACTTCGGTATGTTGAACAATCTTAAAGAGACTGTGTTGATTGGTTCTGGTAAGGCTAAAGAAGCTGCAACAAATAAAGTAGCTTTTGAACAGTGGGCTAAGAATGCAGTTAATGCTTTGTTACTGAAAGCTAAAGGTACACAGACTGAGGGTGACGCTAAACGTGCAGGTGAGCAAGTATTGTCAGCATTGGCTCGTAACGACACAGAAGCTGTAAAAGCATCTTTACAAGGTTTTAAAGAGATTCTAGATACACAACGTGTAGCCGATAAAGACAATCTAAGCTTTATTGCTGAAGAGCGTCAAAAACCAAGCATAGCTAATGTAAGGGCTAAAGGTACAGGAACTAAAGACGATCCTATTGTCTTGAAATAAATAAGGAAGACTATGCCAGTATATCAATATGAAGGTAAGCATTATGACCTGCCTTCAGGTTTGTCTAATGAGGAAGCCATTGCTAAGATTGAAGGCTTCCTAGGCAAGTCACCTAAGGTAGACACAAGTGCAGATGAAACAGCTCGACTAGCTGCTCGTTACAAAGCACCTCCTAAACCTGCTGCTGAAGCACCTAGTGGATTCATGCAAGGACTTACAGATCCTTTGTATGGTTCTGCTCAGTTAATGGCTAAAGGTATGGAAGCTGTAGGTTTCTTTCCTAAAGAGGCTAAGGCTTTCTCTGAGCGTGTAGTTCCTCAGCGTGAGCAACAGTATGAAGCTCAGCGTAAAGCTGCAGGTGAGACTGGTTTTGACCTTGGTCGTTTAGCCGGTAATATTATTAATCCTGCTAACTTGCTTCCAATTCCTATTGCTAATCCAGTGGCTAGAGCTGCTGTGACAGGCGGTGTTATGGGAGCTATGCAACCTGTATCACAACCTGAAGACTTTGCATCTACAAAAGCACTGCAAGTAGGTGTTGGAACAGTGCTTGGCCCTGTAGCTGAAGGTACTGTAAATGCTCTTGGTAAGGTTGTAGGTCTTGTTAAGAATCTTACACCTTCAGGTCGTCAAGAGGCAATGTCTAAATATGTTAATGAACTTGCTGGCCCTGAAAAAGATGCTGTTATTAAAGCCTTGCAAGATGCTAAGGAGCTGGTAACAGGTTCTCGTCCTACAGTTGCTGAAGCTCTAGCTAATGTTCCTTCAGCTGCTGAGTTGGTAGCTGCTCAGGCTAAACTAGCTAAGCAAACAGGTGTTGCAGGTAAGTTTGCTGAGCGTGAAGTTGAACAGCAAGCTGCTCGTGTACGTGCCTTGCAAGGTATTGCAGGTACTGAAGCGCAACGAGAAGCTATTGCTGCTGAACGTAACGCTGTAACAGGCGGTATGCGTGAGTCTGCTTTAGATATTAATGATATTGCTAAAAATACATTAGGTAATATTGATAAACAAGTAAATCAAACAGTTGGTAGACTTATTCAACAAGCTAAAGAGACTGTTCCAGCTTTACAACAAACATCACCAGCTTTTAAACTATCAACAGAAGACCTAATCTCTTCTTCTAAAGAAACAGCTACAGCTTTGAAAAAGGCTCAGTTAGATAGTTTAGAACAAAATGGAGTATTTCCTTTACTTGCAACTGATATTACTAAAGAAATTGATAAGGTTTTAAAAGGTACGATTTCAGACACAAGTAGATCTGTTTTACAAGCTGTAAAAGATAAGATTATCTCTAAAGCAGATGACAATGGAATAATTGGTAGTAGAGATCTGTATGAAAATGTACGTAAGATGTCTAACCAAGATATTGCTAAATTGTTAGGATTAGGTGAACAATACGCCTCAGGAGGTATTCCTGAACAGGCTGCTAAAGCATTAGGAAACACTAAAAAGTTTATTGATGCAGCATTGAATAAGTCTTCAGATGGGTTGTGGACTAAGTATCTTGATTCATATTCAGCATACAGTAACAAACTCAATCGTATGGAGATTGGTGACTTCCTTGCTAACAGACTACAAACTGGCCTAGACAAGGAACGTGCAGGAGTATTCGCTACAGCTGTGGAGAATGCTGCTAACACTATTAAGAAGTCTACAGGCATTCCTCGCTATGAGAAACTTTCACAGGTATTGACTGAGAAAGAAGTAGGCACTGTTAACAGTGTTCTAGCTGATCTGATGCGTAAGTCTAAGGCTGATGAGTTAGCTTCTAAGGTATCCAAGCTTGAACCCGGACTACCTAACGTAGCAGCTGAAACACCTGATTTGATGCTCCGTACTGTAACCATTGCTAAAAGCTTGATTAGATACCTTCAACAAGGTAATCAGAAAGAGTTTAATTCTAAGCTTGCTGAAATGATGTTAGATCCTGCAGCTTTTGCTCAGTTCATGACTGTTGGTGTACCTAAAGGACGCATTGGAGAGCTTACAAGCTCAATGATGAAGTACATGGACGAACCAACTAAAGCAGCTTTTATTCAATCCTTCACTGTTCCGGCAGTATCCCAAGAACTAGGTAAATAAAGGACTATAAATGATCGACCCCATAGCAGCTCTTGATGGGCTACAAAAAGCAATAGGGATGGTCAAGAAGGCAAGCAAGGTAGCCAACGATATCGGTGGTCTTGCTCCTATGATCGGTAAGATGTTTGATGCTAAGAGCCAAGCTACTAAGGCTATGCTCCAAGCTAAACGTGAGAAGAAAGGCTCCAACATGGGAGCTGCTCTTCAGATTGAGATGGCTCTCGAACAAGCAAGAGCCTTTGAAGAGGAACTTAAGATGCTCTTCATGCAGACAGGTAAGATTGATGTCTGGAATAAGATCAAGGCTAGACAAGCTGAGATGGACAGAGATGATGCTAAGGAGATGGCAGCTCTGAAGGCTGAAGAGAAGAGGCTTA
>JACCDO010723074.1_pt1 | contig 13507 bp, 9 predicted proteins | sample 7446101 | NCBI WGS metagenome assembly JACCDO01 (sample SAMN15323440, study PRJNA562643) | freshwater metagenome | isolation source: river surface water | place: USA:Blue River Watershed | collected 2017-08-16
AAAAAATAAGATAATTTATAAAAAAAAATAAAAAAATGACTTAAAAAAAGTAAAATAATTAAAAAATATTTTTTTAATTATTGTATGACGGTAGTATCTAAATACGAATGTATTATTTGTTTTGATATTTTTGAAAATAAGGAAGATATAAAACAATTGTGTAAAAGTTCTAAAGAACATATACTATGTATCCATTGTTATATAAGCTTACTTGAAAATTGTATTAAACAAAAAAGAAATTTTTCGTGTCCTTATTGTCGGACTCGTATTCAAAAATTAAATGAAATTGATATTACACTTCAAACATCATTAAATCCTCCTACCATAAATAAAAAAGATGGAAAGCTACATGGTAAATCTATTTATTATTATTTAAATAAAAATATAATGGAATCCATTGAATATTCAAGTAATAAAAAACATGGACATCATATTACGTATTATGTAAATGGATTTGAAAAAAGTAATTTTAATTATCATAATAATAAGTTAAATGGAACAAGTTATTTGTATTATGATAATGGGAAAACGTATAAAATAATGGATTATAAAAACGATATGTTACACGGTGAATATAAAGAGTATGATAAAGATGGAAATTTATTAAATTTTGTAAATTACAAAAATAATAAAAAAGATGGATTATGTACAACATATGAATATTATGAGCGTAGTGTATATAATTTTTATACACGAGTATATGAAAACAAATTATATTATAATAAAGTGGAAACATATTATATAAATGGTGAATTAGATACGAAAAAATGTGGACTTAAAAAAAGGTAAAAAAGATACTTTTTTCACCTTTTTTTCACCCTTTTTTTCACCCTTTTTTCACCCTTTTTTCACCCTTTTTTCCTTTTTTACGTTTTTTACAAAAAGACGAAAATATTTTTTTATAAAAAATATTTAAAAATTAATAATATTTATTAGTATCAATAAACCCCTTATTTCTCATTTTAGATGATTCATAATTTGGAATATTAACTTGATAATTTGTATCTATTTCATATTTATCATATTCTTTATTTTTCATAATATCTTTTGTTTTATCTTTATGTAAATTACAAATATGTGTTATTTCAGATAAACATTTATCTCTTGTACGTATATTTTTAGTTTCACAATAATCAAACTTTTTTGTATCAACATTATATGGTTTATATATAGTATCATATATATATTTATTTTTTGTGATACTATAATATTTATCAACATATGAATAATCTTCATTAAATGATTTGGGATTTGAACAAATATATAAACCAATTGCTTTATCTAATTTTTCTAAAATTAAATATCCTGCTTTATCACTTTGAATACGTTTTAAACTTCCATCTGAATAAACAAATGCGTATTTACCATCAAAATAAATATTTTTATTTTCATCATTTTCCATAATTAAATTTAAAAAATTTTTATGTAAATAAAAATCTTTATTTAAAATCATATTTTGTGGAATATGGGAATATGAATAATTATTTTCAATAAAATCTTTTAATTCAAAATTATAATTATTTTGTGAATTATTATTATTTTGTGAACTATTATTATTTATATTTTGAATATTTTGTATATTATTATTAACTATTTTATTATCATTTAATATATTTTGTTGTATAATATTATTATTAGTATTCGTATTTTTGTTTATAACATCATTTATAATTTTATTTTTATTACATAATTCTTGATTAAAAAGATGATAAACTAAACTTTCTTTTTTTTTATATATTTTATTACATTTAAAACATTTATAATGTTTTTTATTATCAATCATTACAATATGCTTATTAATATCATTCGTTTGATTATTTATTTCATTATCATTATTTAATTCATTATTTTGTATTTCATTATTATTTGAATGAATATTTAATTCATTGATTATATTTATTTTTTCATTAAAATTATGAATTAAATAAATAATTTGGTATGTTTCTAAAAAATTTGGATTAATATTATTATTAAAATAATATCTTTTATTTAATGATTTTATTTTTATTTCATCAATTGTTAAAAGACAATTATAAGTTGATTCACATACTTCTTTTTTATTAAGATGTCTTTCTAAATCAGTTTTTAAAAAAAATTTATGTAAGCATTTATGACATACATAACACGAATTATTTTTGTTATAATTCATTTTTAAATATTTACTATATTTTATATATATTAAATTTCCTTTATATTCAAATAATATATTTTTACGCCATAACCAAACGGAAATGCCATATATGGAACAGTTTAATGTTATATTTTAATATATTTTTATTATTTACAATATTTTTATAATTGGAAATGGTAATAATATTATTATTTTTAAATATTTAAGTAAATATAACCTATTCCATAAATTTCCGATTCCGGTAATTTATGTAAATCAACTATTTCACTTTTTAGAGTTCGCCAAAAAAAAATCGTTTTTTATTTTTTTATAAAAATCATTTATTTTTCTGGATTTTTTTTTGCCAAGTTGTTGATTTACATAAATTACCGGAATCGGAAATTTTACATATTTCCATAAATTATAATAAATAATAATTTATTACCATATTAATTAATAATATATTTTAAAGTATATATTTTTTAAAAACATATGGTAATTAACATTTCCATATATGGCATTTCCGATAATTTATGGCGTAGTTATTTTAATTAAAATATAATTATTTTAATTAAATTATTTTATTAACATTTTTATAAAACTTAATTTTTAAACAGTTGCTAAAAATTGTTTCATATTACTTTTAATCTTATTTTTTTCATTACTTTCTTCGCGTTTAATGGGTGTAATATTTGCGTTTAATAGCGCAATAATCGCATATAAATAATAGAATTGGCATAAATGGTACATAGAGTCAATGGTTTCTTTTGTTTTTAAAGAAAGTGCGTTTAACTCTTCGTTATTAATGCCTTCTAAAGAAGCTAATGTATTTAAAATTTCTAATAATATATTTAAATGTTCAATATATTTAACACGAACATTATTTGTATATTCTGTATATAATAAATTAAAATCATTACCTTCGCGACCGTGTACTATAAGTGATTTCTTTTCACCAAGAGAAAGTTTGCGGAATAAACCTTTATTTTCATTACACTCTTTTTCAGTCATATAATTAATAAATAACATCATAGTTTGAATACGTGATTTAGTATCCATACTCATTAATTCATTATAATTATGGGGTAAACATATTTGGCATTTATCAAGATTTAAGAAACGTTGATAGCAATAACCGCCTTCAAACCCGTTGCTTGTTTTGCGAGGTAAAGTAGATAAGATGGAAGCAATAATATTTCCGCGAACAATGAAGTGTTCAGTAATAGCTTTACATAAATCATTTTTAGACATTTTACAAGATTCATTATTTTTACAAAATGTGGAAGGTGTTTCATAATTACGTACTTGAAATTGAATCTTTTTATTTTTATTTTTGTTTTTATTTTGATTTTCTTCCATTATTTTATTATTTTTGGTTAATATTTTATTATTTTTAGTTGGTATTTGATTTAAAAATTGTTGTAAATTATTATTAATAGCAAATTTAATATTTGAATTATTTTCTTGAAAATTATTTATTTTTTGTTTATTTTGTACTTGTTGATTTTGTATTTCTTTATTTTGTACTTGTTGATTTTTATTTAAGATTAAGTTTCTATTTATATTTCTATTTGTATTTGTTGTTATATTTGTTATATTTTTATTTGTTGTATTTGTAATTATATTTTTGTTTAAATTAGAAATTTTATTTAAACCGAATTGTTTATTTGCGTTTTGAATTTTTTTTTTTAAACTACCAATATTTATATTACTTGAACCATTTAAATTATTTTCTGGAATATTATTTAAATTAAAATTATTTTTAAATCTTTTTTTTATATTTTTACTAAAAGATGGTATGGAATAATTATTTTCTGAAAATGAATTTGTTCTACTATTTTCAGATAAATTTGAATTGGATGATAATGATGATGATCCTTGAGAAAAAGAATTATTATTTCCTCCAACTTGTTTTTTAGTATTATTTTCTTTATTATTATTTTCTTTACTATTATTTTCTTTACTATTACTTTCTTTAGTATTATTTTCTTTTATTGAAGTTGCTAATAACTCATTGACATGAGCAATATTAATGTATCTTAATTTATTTTGTGGGTCAACAATAGTCATAGGAATATCATCTAAAATGATGCCTTTATTAGCAAATATTTGAGGATTTAATTCCATTTCGTGATTCCATAAGTGTTCTTGAAGTTGAGTTTTAAATTCATTTACAATAAAAGTATCTTGATTGGAAGGTGTATAAGATAAAACTGCTTCTAAATTAGGGTTAGAGTTAGAATTAGAATTAGATTTTTGATTATTAATTTGTTGGTGAATATTGCGTAATGAAGTAATATCAAGTTGAAATAATTTTTTTTTGTATACAGTTGATAATTCTTTACAAAATTGTGGATTTAAGAAATGTAAATTGTAAGAAGAATATAAACTTTTTGAAATATTGAGTATTTCATTAAATATTTGTTCATCATCTTTTAATTTATTAACTTCAAAATTGTTAATATTAAATTTTTTTTGGTTTGCTTCTTCACTTTTTTCAAATTTGGTATTAAATGCTCCCATATTAAAAAATATAATATAAATAATATCTATAATTAAATTATATTTTAAATAATATTTTAAATTTTAATAAAATTAAAATTTAAAAAAAATAGTAAATAATATAAATATTTTTAATAATTTTATTTTAATCATTTATTCTTCATTTTTAATATAATCTTCAATATGTACGCATATTTCATTTATTAAATTTTCTTCTACTTTTTCTAATGTTTTTGGTGTTAAATCTTCTTTTAATGTTGATTTTTCAACAATATCATATATATCAGATATTAAAATAGCAAGTTGTTCAGGATTTTTATCAATATGTATTGCTTGATGAATAACATCTTTATTATTTATATATTTTTCATATATTTTTACTTTTGTTTCTTTATTATTAGGATGTAATTCATCTTTAGCTAAGCAATCACAACTTTTATTTTCATTAATAAATTCTTTATTACATATTTTACAATAATTATCATTATTTAATTTATTTTTACTATTTTTAAATGAACCTAATGAAATTACGCTATTTACTAAATTTTTAAATCTATTTGTTGGAGATAATGGTTTATTATTTTCATTTATATTATTATTTTGGTTTGTTAATTCAATATTTAATTTTGGTAAAATTGAATTATTATGATTTTGTTTATGATTATTAAATAAACAAGAAGGTAAACAGTTTTTGAAAGAAAATTTCATATTATCATTATTAGAATTTATTAAATAATATTTCATTAAATATTATTAATATATTTTATAAAATTTCTAAAAAAATAAAGTAATAAAATGGTAAAAAAATAAAAATAATTTTTATTTTAATAATCTATTTTATTTAATAAATTTAATTGGTTCATATATTTTTTTAAACATGAATAATAATATGTTTTTTCATAAAAATATGTCATTTTTTTACTCATAACATAATGGTGTGCTTCTTGATAATTAACATTAGCATATTTAATAAAATAGGCCATTAATATTGCGTCAATATCTTGTTTATTTTTAAAACCTAAAATACAAACATTATTATTTTCAATAATAGATTTTTTATAAATAAATTCAATAATATCATATAAATATTCATATAAACGTATATTTATTTTTTGTTCATCAAAATGGTTAATATTATAATCTAAATCAATGACAATTTCTTCAATATGTGGTGATTTAAACATTTTTTGAATTTTAGATAAATGAATAATAGTTTTAATTTTATTTTTTTTAAAAAATTTATCACTTTTTTCTTCTTCATAATAAGCAAAATGTATATAAGGTAATACTTCAATCATTTTTAAATATATTTAATGAATATATATTATAAAAATAAAATTTATAAGTAAATATAACTAAATAAAAGTAAATTTATTCAGCTAAAGATTTGAAAACAATTAAATATATTAAATATAAAATTAATAAAACTAATAAAGTAGCAGCAATATTTTTAAATGTTGATACAAAAGATCTTTTATGTTTAACACCTAAATTTTTGGTAATTTTATCAATAAGTGAATCATTTTGTAATTCTTTATTTTCTTTAATTATATATTCTTCTTCTAAAATATCTTGAGCTTTTTTAAGTATATCTTTTGATTCTTTTGAAAGAGTTGTTCCAAATAATTTATCAATATATTCTTTAGTAATTTCATAAAAAGATTTAGATTGATATTTCATTTCTTTAATTTTACATTCATTTATATCATCGCAAATTTTTTCAGGTGTTTTTTCTAAAAAGTATTGAATACCGAAATAACTTACGGAGCTTACAAAAATACCGAGTAATAATCCAAATAAGAAATAAATGGCATATTTGAAAGAAATATTATGTGGGTCATATTTAAATAATAATAATATAATAAATGAAATAAATGGAATATTAAGATTTATTTTTTCGCCACTTGTTTGTATAATACCTGTTGTAGATGAAGCGCATTTATCATTTTTAGAAGTAAAAACTTTTGTTGTAAGTTTAGATTCACTTTTTTTACGTGTTAAATATAAACCATAAATTAAAATAAATATTGTGACAAAATAAATACTAATATCAACTGTTTTATTTTCAACAGTACTATAATTAGAAATAATTACAATAATTGCGATTAAAAATAATAATCCTAATGATATTATAGAATCATTATTTTTTTGTTCAACATTATCTTCAGTATATGTTGTATATTTATTATAAATTGGATAACCTAAACCGATAATATAACCAACAAAAAAAGATGGACTAATTGTTCCGTTTTGTGTAATAATATTTTTAGAAGCAAAATTTGAAAATATATAAATTACAAAAGATAATGTTAATACTGTAATAAAATCAACAAATTCATTATTCCAATCACTTGGAATATATGTACTAATAATGGATTTATCTTTATTTGTTTCATCTTTTGATATTTCAATACTTTTATGATAAAATTTATCAGGATAATAATTAAAAAATGTGGTATAAACAATTTTGACACCGAAATATCCAATAATTATAAATGATATAAATGTTTGTATTGTTTGATTATTATTATAATCATTGTTATAATCTATTTTATTTTTAGTATATTTAATGAAATCATTATTTGAATTACTCATTTTAATAATTCTATTTTTATAATATAATCTTCTATATTTTTATAATATATTTTTTAATAAATTATAATTTGTTAAAAAAGTAAAAAAAATGATTTATATTATATAAAATAAAGTAATATAAAGGAGTTAAATATGAATATATAATATATTTATTTTAAATCTTTTATAGATTTTAATTAAATAAATATATATAAAAATATAAAATGGATTATGATGATTTTTTTTCATTATATGATACGGTAAAAGATAATGATTTTAATATTGAAGAAAATAATATTGAAAATGATGATGAAAAGATTGATGTAAAAAAGGTTATGAATCATATAAAAAATCAAGAAAAAAATGAATCATTAAATGAAGATGATTGTACGAATTGTAATAGTAAAAATAGTATAATTAATGATGGTGAAATACGTGTTTGTACACAATGTGGTATGGAACACGGTTCAGTAATTGATGATTCAGCAGAATGGCGTTATTATGGAAGTGAAGATAATAAGCGTGGTGCTGATCCAAATCGTTGTGGAATGCCAAATAATCAAATGTTGGGAATTTCATCATTATCAACTGTCGTAATTGGTCATGGTTTTGAGTCATATAGAAAATTGAGTACGTGGTATGGATTAAATCATAAAGAGCGTGAATTAATTAAGTTATTAAATTATTTCAGGCGAAAGTGTAATATGTCTAATTTACCTGAGTCAATAACAGAAAAAACGATTCATATGTGGAAAATAATTAGTGAAGATTATATAAAACGTGGTACACCGAAAGATTGTTTATATGCTGCGTGTTTTGTACACGCATTAAAAGATTGTGGTATAACGCGTTCAACGGATGAAATATGTGAATTATTTGATATAAAACAAAAGAAATTAACAAAAGGATGTAATGAATTTATTGAATTAATGTATTATAAAGATAAAAAATATGTTCAAAAGAATTTATCATCCATTGGTACGAAGGATTTGTGTGCTGAATATGCGCGTTTATTAGATTATACTGAAGAAGCAAGACAAATGAGTATTCGTGTAGCAATATTGGTAAATAAATTAGGTATTTGTAGGTCAAGTAATCCTAAATCAATAAGTGTTGGAATATTATATTTAATATCGGAACATTATAATTTAAATATAACAAAAAAACAAATTTCTGATTTATGTAAAGTATCGGATGTAACAATATCAAATACATATAATAAAATATTAAAGTACAAGAAGTTTTTAATTGTTTAATATTAAAAAATTTTTGACTGTAAAGTACAAGAAGTTTTTAATTGTTTAATATTAAAAAATTTTTATTAAATCATATTTATTTATAAAATAATATTTTATAAATAAAAAATAAAAATCTATTTTATTTTTACTATTTTAATTTTATCTTTTAGATATAAAAGAATTTAAATAAATATATAAAATCAATATTAATAATGATTTTATAAATTTATAATGAATATATTTAATAATTTATCAAATATATATATTCCTATCTATAATTCTCAAAATTTAAATACAATATTTTTAACACAAGAACAATATAATAATTTAATATTAGAGCGAAAAAAGGAAGAATTTAAAAATAATCAAATAAATCAATTGTTACAAAAATATTTGTATATTCAAAATGTTGATAATATTGACCTTTTAAATAATTATTCATTAATTCTTAAAGAAGTTCACAATAATTATGTTATAGTAAGTGAACGAAATGATAATATTATTTATAAGATATCTATAAATAAAAATTATGAACATGTATATGTAGCAAAAAATTTTTTTTATGATGCGTTTGAAGCATATATACCTTCTAAAGATAGATTATGTTTAGTATATAAAAGGACGCAATTTACGAAAGATGAAATTTATAAATTATGTGAAAATAATAAAAATATTATTTACAAAAATGAGAATAATACGTTACTTATAGATGATTTTAATAAAAATAATATAAAAGATATTATTTTATTATTACAAATGTATGTACCTCAATTGCCGAAAAAATTATATTATAATAAATATAATTTAGATGAATATATAAAAGGTTTATATAAAAGAATATATAATGAACAAGTTTCAAATAATGGTGTATTAACTAAATTTTTTGAACAAATACAAAAAACATCTGAATTTACAATATTTGGAGGGATAGCATTAAAATATTATTATAAAAAATATAATGTAATAAATAAATATGATTTTCTTGAATCAAATGATTATGACTTAAATATAAGTTATTTAAAGAAAGATAAAAATGAGAATTATGATGAAATTACATATATGAATTATATTATATTTATGATATATAATATTAACTTATTTTATTTGAAAAAAATAATTGATAAGAATATAGAATTAAATGTAAAAGATGAAAATTCTCCATATATAAATTTGTATATGACATTTTCAGATAAAGATAGTATGAATATATATTTATGGTTTTTATCGCAACATCATATATTTAAATTAAAATCGTATTATTCAAATATTTTGTATATAAATGGAAATGAAAAACCATATATATACAAAGCAATATTTGTAAGTAATGAATTAAATAGTATTTTAACTTTAAAGTATATTGAAAATAGTATAGTAGATGTAAAATCAATTCTAAAGTTAGAAGTACATAATAATCAAAAAGAAGCGTTGGAACTTCGTGTAAATAAAAATTATACATTAATTGATTTTATATTTAAAAATAATATAAATATGGATTTTAGTGATTATGATAAAAATGATAAGGTTTATTATAATAATCCAATATTCTTGATGTTAGTATATATTGATTTAATACAAAAGTATAAAAATAATTGTATATCAGTATCTTATAGAAAAAAGTTAGGAAAAGAGGAAAAAGATAAATTAAGATATACATTTATTGTAAAAGAGTTATTAATCCCGTATATATTTGAAAAAAAAGATTATGTATTAAATAAATTATTTGGATTTATAAATGATGATACATATAAAAATATTTTAATAGTTGAGTTATTAAAATTTAAATGTGAAAAAAACATATATAATCAAATGAATGATTTTTATAATTTTTTAATTGAAAAAGTTGAATTCATTATTCATTATTATTTTAATAATGAAACATATAGATTTATAAAAATAAATGATTATAAATATGATATAATGAGATACAAAAAATTAAATAAATTAAGAAACAAAGAAAAAAATATAGATGAAAATATTGAAATTGATAATGTAATGATATATAAAATAAATGATTTTTTGCGAATATTATATGATGAAAAAAATATTGAATACAATATTATAAATATATATGCTGAACGTTTGAATCAAAAAATTTTAAGTTTAGAATGTGCTTTAAAAAAAGAAAATTGTGAGTTAAATGATAAAATTAGTAAATTAATGAAATTATATCATAATTTTGAAAATATAAAAAGTAATTATATTGGAGTATATGAAAAAATAATAAAAATAAAATATAAAAGTGAATATGTATACAATCAAGAATGTGAAATAATTAAAAAAATGAATTTAATAGATGAAAAAATAAAATTAATAGAAATAAATGTTGAAGAAAGTAATAAAGATTTAATTTTTAAAGAAAAATTAACTTGTATATTAAAAAAACAATATAGAAAATATAAAGATGAAGAAAAGAAAATTAAAATTGCGAAAAATATTGAAAAACGAAAATTGGAAGAAATTGAAAAAGCAAAAAATCAAGAATTAATACGTATGAAAGAAGAAGAATTGCGTTTAGAAAAATTACAAAAAGAAGAAGAATTACGAAAAATACGTGAAATTGAATATCAAAAAGAATTAATAATAAAAGAACGAAATATGAAAATTGAAAAATATAAATCTAATGCGATTTATGTCGGATTATATATTCCAAGAAAAATAATGAATATTGGAACATATATAATAGTAAATGTTAAAAATAAAACTGTTATTTATGGTAATCATTTAATGTATTATATAAATTGGATTTATCGTAATGTTTCATTTATGACAATATTAAAAATAGTGGGGTTATTATTTATGATAGGAATCATATGTTATGGTAAATATTTACATTATTTAGATGACCAAAAACGTTTAGAATTAGAAAGAGCACATCAATCAAAAGTACAATATAGTAGAAGATTTAATCATTATAATAATAATTATAACAATAATTATAATTTTAAATATAAAAAATATTAAAATATAAAAATATTAAAATATAAAAATATTAAAATATTATAGTATATTATAATATTTATAAAATGGAGTATATCAATGATATCAATGAATTAAAAACAAATATAACAAAAACGATAGTACATTATTTTATTACGTATTATAGAATAAAACGTACTAATAATATTGATTTTAATATTGAATTACCTCTTTTACCAATCAAAGAAGAAAGAGAATTAAGTGAAATAAATTTAATAACAAATAAAATAGCAAATAATAATATTGTTAGAAGAAGAGAAAATTATGCTAATTGGATTCGTAGAAAACATAGAGCAATACACGAAGTAATTCGTGATGAAGATAAAAATAATCATTTTTATATGTTATTAGCATCACAATTTGCTGAATTTATATTATATACAAATTATAAAACAAAATATGACCAAAAGCGTGCTCTACAAATTGAAGAACGAAGTAAAAGACGTTTAACACCATCAGGTATGATGAGTGGGTTAAGAAAAAAATTTTCTACAATAACAGGTAGTATTCGCGAACCAAGTAGTGTAATGAATGAATTTAATAGTACTGAATTAAAATATATTTTATATAAAAAACTATTAATCTATTTTTATGATGAAGTATCTATATATTTTACGAATCAATATCTTCATAGTATCTATATTAAATATGAAAAATCATTAAAACCAACTCTTCAAAGAATACCAACTCTTTTTGATTTAAACATGGGAAAAATAATTAGTAATATTTGTAAAATATTTAATTACCGTTCAAATATTAAATATAATGAAACTCTTATGATTGAATATGTTAAAAAAAATATTACTCATTTAACAAATATTACAAATGAAAGAGAAAAAGATGAAGCAATAAATAGACTTTTATCTAAAATTTATGAAATTTTTTATTTAATTTGTACTGTTAATGGTTTTAGAAAAAATGAAATGAAACATGCTCTTAGAAGTTATATGATAACTAATTATGGACAAATATATATGGGATTTACAAATTTATCAGAAGTTATAAATAATTCTAGAAGTGAAAGAAGAAATGAAAGTGTAAGAAATGAAAATGTAAGAAATGAAAATGTAAGAAATGAAAATGTAAGAAATGAAAATGTAAGAAATGAAAATATTTTAGCTAGAATTAATTTAATGAGTAGAGAATTAAATAGTATTGAAAATAAAAAAAGATTATTAAATCAATTTAGTGAAAAATTATATTCAGATTGTCTTCTTAATAATAAAGATTATATTAAAAAAATTCATAAATTAGAAAATGATAACAATCGTATTGTAAATAATCCTCAGAATCCTTTTATCATAAACAGTAATCAAACGAATCAAAGAAAAATAAATGGTACTCCTATTTCAGGATTAACAACAAGATATCGTGGAAGAATACATAGAATATTTAATAATGTAAATATGTAATTTAATGCGTTTATTTTACAAAAATAAAATCTATTATATAATTAGTTTCCCCGCATAGCTCAGATGGAAGAGCAGCTGACTGTAGTTGATTTTGCTGATAGTTATCAGCGGGTCGTGTGTTCGATTCACACTGCGGGGAACATAATTTTTAATATCAATTGATATTAAAAATTAGAGATTAAAAATAATAGATTAAATATTGAAGATTAAATAAGTTCTTCAACAATTGGATTTCGTATAATACATCCATAATCATCTATATCTAAATATTTTACTTTTACTTTTTTTCCAATAAAATCATTACGATTTTTTTGGAAAGCATCATATATTTTCTTCCGTTCAAGCTCCGTTCCACTTTGAATTGCGTGAAAACTCTTTTTACTATTACTTTTATTACATTTTAATTCCCAAATAATTGTATTACTATAACTTCCAGTACCTGTTTTTCCATTAATTATTGTAAAAATCCCATGTTTAAACTCCTTTGTTCGTAATACATCATAGGATTTCTTTTTATATACATATAATCCGCTTTTATTTCGCACAATAATTCCTTCATAACCATTCATTAAATATGTATCATTTAATTTATAAACTTCACTTTTATTTTTTGCAATTACACAATGCACAAGTTTTATATAATTTATTGTTGATACAATATTATTAAAATAAGATTTTAATAATTTAAAACGTAT
>JACCDO011991324.1_pt1 | contig 13504 bp, 9 predicted proteins | sample 7446101 | NCBI WGS metagenome assembly JACCDO01 (sample SAMN15323440, study PRJNA562643) | freshwater metagenome | isolation source: river surface water | place: USA:Blue River Watershed | collected 2017-08-16
CAAGTAAGTTCAAATTAGTTTAGTTATATACAATTATAGGGTATAAGATACACATATTATCTGTAAAACTAATAAACCACCCTAACCTAACCTAAACCTAAACCTAAACCTACTGACAATGCACCGCGGATCCATACCATATACCATCCATGAATATTTTTATTATAAGAACAGTCACTTATATAGTTTACTTAAAAAAGGATTAAATTTTAGTCAAGTAAGTTCAAATTAGTTTAGTTATATACAATTATAGGGTATAAGATACACATATTATCTGTAAAACTAATAAACCACCCTAACCCTAACCCTAAGCATGTGAAGAACCTAAACCTATAGAATTTATTGAATTGATTATTTGATAATTTATGGAACACAGTTTTTATTAAATAAATATAAAATTATTATCAATTTCTTACATCTTCAACTTTTTGCCGTTTCGATGGAGATTCTTTTCCTGTATTAGTAGTTACAACATTATCATGTGCATTTTCATCAGCGTTATTAATATTAGTAGTCGCATTATCAGTACCTTTAGGTTTCTTCTTAATTTGCATTACATTAGTTGTAGTTACAGCAGTAGTAGTAGTTGCACTTGAACTTGATGAGCCAAAATTAAACAGTGATGAATTTACTGAAGTATTATTGAAAAATGGATTATTGGTGGAGGCTGAACCAAATCCAATCGTAGTAGTTGGTAACATTGATGATGAAGACGACGATGATGATGACATGGACTTAATATCACCATCTAATGAAGCAATTGTCTCATTAACTTCATCTAGACTTTCTTTTCTCTCATTAAAAAATTGTTGCTTTCTACTGATTCGTGAAATATTTGACGATGATGATGATGATGACTCAAGACTAATAGAATCAGTAGCTGATGGTATATTTTCTGGATGTTGTAACCACAATTTTAATGCATCTCTACATTTTTTATAATTTTCCAATGCTAATATTTTTTCTTGTTTTTCATCAATACCTTCTTGTTTTGAGTTATATACGTGTGCAACTGCAATTAAATAATAAACTTCAATAAATATTTCATCAAATTGTGGTAACGAAAATTTAGTGTCTGATGCCAAATCTAAACATTTCTTATATTCATCTAAAGCTAACTGGTATGAATCTGAACAAGTAAAAATATCTCCAAGACGACAATAAATGTCCATAACATATCCAATATAATCACTATTAAAATAATTATCGATAAATATTTTTTGTGATACTTCTAGTGCTTCCCAAGCTAATTGTAAATCACCTTCTAATTCTAGTTCATCGGATTCTTGATTTTGATTATCAGCATCATCAGGATCATTATAATCATTAGCATCATCTTCTTCGTCTTCTTCCTCATCAACAATAATATCTTCAGGTACATTTTTCTCTTGATTATCTATTTGCTCTGTTGTAACACCAGCAGTAGCAACTAGATTATCACTTGGATTATCTTGTTCCTTCTGTAATAATGCTTTGCCATATTGAAATAATGCTAAATTAAAATAAATTATATTATCAATAATGTTATAGTTTCAAATTATATATAATTACGAATACCTAGAGCATATTCAAGTGACTGTGCGCCATGTTTAGCTTCACATTCTTCAGCCAATGATCCAAATAAATTAATCGCATCTTCATAGTTATTTTCTTGTAAACAATTTAAACCTGATCGATATGAAGGGTATGCTGCCTCATCTTTCAAGGGATGATTTGTTTCTTTTGGCATTGTAATGTATATTAATACTTATTTTGTTTTCTCGCTCCTTTCTTTTTTTGGTAGATATTTTTTTTTAAATTTGAAAGGACTCATGGTAATATACCGAACTTCTGGTATAAATGTTACCATTAAAATACTATGTAATAGAACGACACAATATTAAAAATAAAAAGAAAATATAATGGTATATTTGAATTAACGTAACCAAAATAATATACATTATACTTAATAAATTATAATTTAAGGTGAAAAATAAATAGACTCTGGCTCATTGTCTAAAAAATTAGGAATTAAACTTTTTGCAGCATTATTTATCTCCATGACCCATTCTGCAGCTTGATTGTTATTATCACAATAGAAACGATATGTTCTTTTATCGGACAAAATTTCAAAACAATTAGCACTGAAAATTGAAGCTCGTGGTATAATAACTTTATCCCATTTAATTTTTCCTTTAATTTGCATAGATACTGGATCTACATAAATGAGTGATGGTTCAGATGATAAAATTAATTTTCTCCTATACATTATGCCAATTGGATTTTTTTTACCAATCAAACCTAGTGCTAGTATAATTGCTGTAGACTTAATAAATACATTCCATTTCTGAATTTCAGTACTATTACTAGCTCTTACAGCTGTTGCTGATATAGATGAATTGGATAGACGCAATGGAGCAAATGTATTTATAATATTATCATTCTGACTATTACTTTGTCCTAAATCATTGTTCGATGAAGCATCATCATCTTCATCATCATCACTATCTAATACTTTCAGTTTATGATCACTTGTTGAAGTCACATCTACAATAGTATCAATTTCTTCATCAATATCTTTATGAATTTCATCTTCCTCATTCTGTAAGTCATTTGGAATATAAACTTCAGATGGTTCATTTGAATCCAAACTTGATTTATAATTATTTGTTATTAGTGGTAATGTATACTTCATTTCTAATTTACAAAAATTATCATCTGAAACTAAAATTGTGTCGTCAGAATATACCAAATCTAATTTCGCGTTTACTAAAATTATTTCAATTACTTGCGAACATATTGCATCTTTAACAACTTTATCTTCTAAATATAACGCATGGTCAGAGTTCATAATAACATCGATGACATAAGCTTTACTTCCACTATTATCACTTGTATGTTTTAGTTTAGGAATAACAAAATAAAAAACTCGATTTTTGTTTTTGTTAATTTTTCTAATATTGACTGTTGCTAGTATATTTAAAAAAACTTTAGTTCCAATGTATTCACTTTTATGATTTGGATTCATTGCACATAAAAAAGTCTTTATAACAAATAAAGGAGTAGGAATAATGTGGGTATTATTACTTGGAGTCTTGATTGATGTACTGCTTAGTAATGAGAGATTACTTTTGGTCGAATTACTGCTAACTTCAGCAGCTATTATAATATGATTTATGTTAGAGATTTCATCTTTATTTTCATTAAAATTCGACAAATCTGTCTTAACTAAATTCGTAGAAGATGAATTGTCCACATTACTATTATCGTTGTTGCTATTACTACTACTTAATAGAGCTTGTGATGCCTTACCCTCATGAGATGAATTACTATGATCACGTTTTAGTCTCACTTCATTCGGCATTATTTCATTGATTATGGAGGCAGTAGTTGGATCTAATGTAGTAATACTCTTGTTGTTAACAGTTTTATTATTAAATATCGATACTTTAGATGAAACATTGGGAGAATTACTATTACCGTCAGCTAAATTGTTAATGCTATCATTAATATTTCGGTCAACAATACTTGAACTATTTGCTTCTCGATTAACTTTTGTAGTATCAATTTCATTAATGCTATTAGCGCCTGAAGCAGAAATAGAATTATTTGTTGTTGACGATAAATTATTTTTTGCATCATGAACAGATGTACTATCAATATTATCTTCATTTTTTTTAAATCCAGGGATAAAGGTACTAACTAATCTTGTTGACGAAGGTCTATTCCTGTTTTGATTTAGAATGTTTATGGATGGAGAATGTATTTGTGATCCAATTGTACTTGTTATATTACTTTCACTCTCTTTTGGTATTAAAATTTCAGCATTAGGAGAATTTTTACTTTTTGTTGAATCAGTCACAACCTTAACGCTATCTGACCCTTCAAATACATTCCATGTATTTTCTTCTACTGTATTATAATTAGTATTATCATTAATATTATGAACACTGTTGTCATTTAAACTTAAGCGCAGTAACTTTTTTATTGGATTCTCATTATTTAAACGTAAATAGGAAGCAGCAGAAACCAAATCTTCATCAATAAAATCAATATTCAAATCTTTAGGTATTCTATTATTAGACATATACACTATTTCCTGACCCCAGTAACATTGATTGCAAACTCTTTGTTTGCCAAATTGGCTTAATTCATGAATTACAATAAATTGTGGACTACATGCCCCACATACAATGTTACCACATGCTCTACAATGATGTCGACCATTAAAAAATGAAAATACTGTAGCACATATCATACAAGAATTCATATCTTCATTTAAAATCCACCCAACGCCATCAAATAATGTTTTTTTATTTCTTCCAAATAAACGCCTAATTTGTTTCATCTCACCATTTAACTTAACCGTCTCGTTTTCATAAAAAATAATAGTTTTTTTATCACTATCTACTAAAGAAAATATATAATTCAGTTTTAAATTGTATGAGCTTTTATACAATAATATTACCATTGTTATCAATACTTTTGTTTAACGACAAACGTTTAAACTCGCTTAATGATTGAAAATTTTCTCCATTAAGATTTGCTGCCTTTTTTAGGGCATCGATGGGTGATTCGATCACACTCATCCTTACTGGATATTATTTCGATATTATATTGGTACTTGCACTTGCAAGAACTCCTTGAAAAAATAGTCCCACCTCCCGCAGCAGGAAGTAGGATTTTTTACCTCTATTATTCTATTTTTTACCTCTATTATTCGGCAACTAATTGAAAATAGTTCCGGGTCCTGATATCAGATATAGGTAAAATTATCACAAAAGTATGTAATTGAGCAGTATGTCGATCAATGAGTCGCTTACCAAAAATTTCTGATGATTAAAAATAAATGAAAAAATAACATTACTTCACAATACGGTCAGTGCGGTCCTAGGAACCTGTGCTCGGCGCCGCTCGGCTTTTTTTTTCCATTCTTGGGTCGCACAAAAGATATACACGGGTCGGAATCGGAAGGTACTAGTTACAATTAGTTTATACAATGGGGTGCACGCAATCATCAACTGCAGAGAAACGAGTTAGTGCACCTATCACTTTGGATAATGTCTACGGGGATAGTTCATTAACAGGCACATCACCTTTAAAAGTAATGGAATCACCTATTGAAGGCAAAACAGAATACGTTTATCCTGAAATAGGTTTCGTGGTTAAAACATTTCGAACAGATATAAAAATGGGACAATTGCCAAAAGTCTTTATCAACATGACCCATCATAGCAAAGTTAAACTTGGTGCGTATATAGCTAATCCAGAAATAATAACGAAAGATAAAAGTGGTGAAGACTGTTCAGTATACACAATTTCTGTAAGTAGTATAACCATGTTGCAAAGTTATGAAGATGAAAGCGTTCGTGATAAAATCACTGTGCAGGCAATAACATATATTAATCAATCATTTAATGATTCGTTATCAGCAAACTTTAAAGTGCCTAATATTGCTAGAGGCTTTTTAGGTATTTTTTTCTTCAACTATTCATTTATTGTTTTTATTTTCTCTATTCTGATCTTTTTTATTCGTTATTTAGGTGATTTGTTGAATGCAATACCAATTGTGACCATTACAGAGAAGGTTGTTAAAGAAGAAACTAATTTGAATGAAAATGTGGGGTTTATTGGGAAATTGGATAAAATGTACAACAAAAGTATAAGAGATATAACAGCACGTGATGATGAAGATGAAGAAAAAAGTTACACTCAAGAAGAAATGATAGCAAATATGGAAGCGTTATATGCCTTATGGAAACCTGCGGTAAAACCAAATATTCGACGAAGAAGTGTCTTTGTTGAAGACGAAAATAAAGTCCTTGTTGAAAAAATCATTGAAGAAACTATTATTGAAGGTGAAACTAATACTAATTATGTTCCTGAATTAATTAAAGGTGCTTTAAAAAAGAAGGGTCATTATGTACAAAACTGGAAAATTAGACAATTTGTTGTTGAAGCTGGTATAATATCTTATTATGAAGATATTGATATGAGTCACCCTTTTGGTAAAGGACTAAAAGATAGAATTCCACTTGGTGGTTATGAGGTAAAAAAAATATCTGCTAATCAATTCCATATTTGTGGGAAAACGGATAAAAATAAAAAAGATTTATTGCTCGAGTGTCAAGCAAAAGATAATGCTGAAAGTTATGTTGATATTTGGATAAATAGTATTAATAAACATATTGAATATGCTGATCGTATTATTGGTGATAAGCCATTAGAACCATCATCATCTAATAGAATGACATCAATGGATGCTGTTAAAGGTGTTTTAGCATCTGCTTTTAGACGTCCATCTATTCATTTAGAAACTCATTCTGTTCCAAGTGGTGTAAAAGGATCTATATCTTCAGAAAATGATAATACTAATGTCACTGGAAAAAGTGGTGGTATTGAAAAAAAATTAGTGCCGCCTCCATTGAAAACTGGATGGTGTAATAAACAAGGTCATTTCATATCAAGTATTAAAAAACGTTATTTTGTGTTAGATTCTGGTATCATTAATTATTATGTTGATCGTACTGATAAGCCTCCATATGGCAGTAATTATAAAGGTAGTGTAAATCTTACTCGTTGCACAATCGAAAAATCGTTAAAAGATAGTACTGGAATTATACTAAAACATTTTAACGCTGACGGTAGTAATATTACTACATTTTTCAATGTTGTTACCTCGTCAAAACTGTTGAGCAAGTATGATATTAATACTTTAGATGATTGGGTTAATTCTATCAAAGATCACATTAATTATGCAAATCAATGTTTAGACAAATCGAATTCTCATGAGTATCATCTTGCGGATGTGCTTTATCCAATTAAGAAAGTTATTGCTGATAAGAATATAGTAAATGTATTTCTTCATGGTAACGATAAAGTTGTGGCCACTTCGCCAGTTGTTATGAAGTCACCAATTGTATGTGCAAGACAATTATTAATTGTTGAATCTCCCAATAATAACTTTAACGGAAAAGTATATAAGGTATTCTTTATTGATTTAACACAAATGGATAATAAAGATACATTATATATTACATCTCATACCAAAGTTAATGAAATTGATCAGGATACTTTTGAAATTGTTTTTGATTCTAAAATTATCATCAAATGCACTGATACTACAAATGGTTTTAAATATTGGAACTATGTTATTTCGCAGATTATACCAAATATATAATGATATATTAATTCAATAGTATTCATGTGGTAATTCGTTTTTAATTTTAAATAATAAAATATTTTTAAATTTTTTAAAAAAAAAACCCTACCGGTACCATGTTCATTCCTGAAGTCTGCCCCGTAGTTCAAGTTATATCTTCTTCGACCAAATCGAGAAATTATTATGAACACCATGTATCGTTATAATAGCAAAATAATTGCTAGAAATATAAAAATTATCAAGAATGTGCAATCTCGACATCCATTGGTTCAAATTTCCCGTTATTTATCATCAAATAATAAACATATATCTTATGATTTTAAAACTATTGTCGAAATGCAAAGTAATGCGTGTGATGTTTATGCAAATAGACGTGCCTTTGGATCACGTAAAGGAGTTGGGGCTGATTCTACTTATGAATGGATAACATATAAAGAATTTGGTACACTTGTTAATCAATGTAAAAATATATTAAATCATCATCATATTACTAAAGGTGATAAAGTTGCCATTATAAGTAATAATCGATTAGAATGGGCAGCACTTAATTATGCTGCTAACAGTCTTGGTGCACAATTTGTTCCTATGTATGAAGCGCAAACTGAAAAGGATTGGAAATATATTATTAATGACTCTGATAGTAAATTAATTATCGCTGCAACTGAAAGTATTTACAATAGAACAAAGGATTTTATAGGCTCTGTTGGAAAAGTTGAAGCTGTTTTATGTCTTGATAGCAGCCCTGATTATTTATATAGCTTCAAGCGATGGTTAAATATAGTAAAAAAGGAATCAATTATACCTAATGCAACAGTCCGTGAAGATGATATAGCGGTGATTATATACACATCTGGAACTACGGGCAATCCAAAAGGCGTTGAATTATCACATAAAAATATTGTATCAAATTTACAGGGATTAAAAAATTTATGGATTGATACTTTAGATGAACAAACGTCATTAGCATTTTTACCTTGGGCTCATGTGTATGGTCAAACTTCAGAGTTACATTCATTAATTGCTGCGGGAAGTAGTTTAGGTATTGTATCATCCAGGGAATTGATATTAGATTCATTACCACTTATTCGTCCCACTATGATTTGTTCGGTACCCATATTATTTAATAGAGTGTATGATGGCGTAGTGAAAAAGGTGAATGAAGGTAGTCCTTTAAGTAAAAAAATATTTAATTTAGCTATGAAAGTATCGCGTAAAAAAAATAGTAAATTAGAAATGGGTGAATCTGTTGGATTTTTGTTAAATTTACAACATCAAATATTTGATAAAATTGTTTTTTCTAAAATTCGTGAAAGATTAGGCGGAAACTTGAAATTTATGGCAGCGGGGGGTGCAGCAACATCCTTAACTGTATTACATTTTTTTGAAGATATTGGCATTCCCATATGTGAAGGTTATGGTCTAACAGAAACATCACCAGTTATCACAGCATCTTCTCCATCGTGGAAAACTAGAAGACTTGGAACAGTAGGTATTCCACTTTGTAATGCTGATGTTCGTATTATTGATCCAGAAACGCACGAAGACAGACCAAAAGATGTTGATGGTGAAATTGTTGTATCTGCGCCATCTGTAATGGTAGGCTATCGTAATAATCCTAAAGCTAATGACGAAGTCTTTTTTTATAAAGATGGTAAACGATTTTTTAAAACTGGCGATTTGGGACGGATGATTGAAGGAAAATTTTTAAAAATAACGGGTAGAATTAAAGAGCAATATAAACTTGAAAATGGTAAATATGTTGTTCCTGCACCATTAGAAGATTCAATTACTCGAAGTCAATTTGTTGCACAGTCCCTTATATATGGAGATAACAAAAAATATAATATTGTTTTAATTGTTCCTGATTTTGTTGAATTAAAAGCTTGGGCAACAAAAAAGGGTATTACTGGATGGTCAGATGATATCACATTAGCTAAAAATGAAGAAGTTATTAAATTATTAAGTGAAGAGGTATCTCATGCGTGCACCTTTATGAAAAGCTTTGAAAGACCACAAAAATGGGCCACTATTACTGAAGCTTTTTCACAAGAAAATAATATGATGACACCAAAAATGTCCATAAAACGTAATAATGTGTTAAAAGCTTATTCATCTTTAGTACAAGATACATATGATGACAAGTTAGGGTATAAAATTAATTATAAAGTTCAACCAAAAGACGATTCGTTATAACGTGTAAATTCAACTATTTAATTAACATCGTGATTTTTATTTTTATAATATATTTAGCGGCATATACAAATTTTTATTACCCTTGATCAAAGTGGGTGTCTAATAGGTAATAATTTACCTACAATACCAGCGTATCATGATTATGACATGATTACCATGATGACTATCAATGATATCATCATATTTAGGCTAATGACATTAGTAACTGATGATTCGCTCAGGTTCACTTGGCATAGGTAGTTAAACGGTTTAAACTTAAACCGCAGTTAAACCGTAGTTAATACCGGAAACGGTTAAGTATAATTTATACCGTATGTCGGTACTGTGCTTGTGAACAAAAAAAATCATTACCTAGTGATAGGAGTAATTTTTAGGACATAATACTAGGATTTTGAATTGTAATTTTGTTGTGAGAACTAGACTCGCATAACCAAACTATTACAGCTATTTGATCGCTGTGTTGTTTCGAAGTACATTATTGCTGGGGTTTTCTTTTATTCGTAGCATTAACGAGAAGCATACTTTATTTTAAGATATAATGGGCTGCTCATCATCGTCACAATTGAATTCAGCAGCACCCAGTGTTGTAAAAATAGTAATACCGCAACCAACCGCGGGTTATCTTCATAAACAAGGGCAAAGTTTTCCTAAGTCTTGGAAAAAACGATTTTTTGTACTAAAAGAAGGTACTTTAGTTTACTACAGACGTGAAACATTTGTACATAGTAATGTAGGAGAAGATAAACTCGATGCTTTGTTATTAAAAAATTTTGTTATTGAAGATTTAGAAAATAATCAAATATTACTGCAGGTAACTTTTAATGCTCAAAAATAATTACTGTTGTTATTAATTTACCTTTTGTAACATATTAGGCTCCAGATAATGGCAGAAAACTTCTAGTTGAGACTTTAGATCCATTACATAAGCCGCAATGGTAAAAATTTATTTACGTGTCAATTATTCTACTTATTTACAATTATTTATTTCATAGGGTTGCTGCATTTAAAGAACATATTGCATATTTATCGGCAATTGAGACTTCCACAGAATAATTAATAATTACATTCACAGGAAATGTAGAAATCAAAAAAGTGCTTAATTTATTTTTGTAACATTATTATTATTGATCATTCGCATTTTATTACACTACTTTTAAAATCGTAAAAATGACATCGGGACATATTCCCGAATAGGTTTCTATAAAATTATTATTTTACAATCAAGAAGAATATATCCCCTATGTTCTCGATTTGTCGCTATATTTTTTGCTATCCTTCTAATTTAGGCATTAATTCTCCTAATTCAATTGTTGATATTCTATAATCACTTATAACCCGAACATCTGCCATAGTAAAATTCATTTTTAAAAAAGTTCCATAATTTGGTATTCCACGTTTTTTACCATTATTAACAACAAATATTTCTTTCCCATTTTGACCTTGTACTAATGTGCCTTCCCATTCAGATAATTCTGAGCTTGAGACACTTTTTTCGGGCAAATATGTTGATAATAGGTGCATATCTTTATTATTTTGCATATTCATATAGTGCTTTGGATCATCTTTTACTTTAATACTTATAGCTTTAAACTTACCACCATAATCTTTAAAATCGGTTCTCGCTAATTTATATGATGTATCAGGATTCGCTAATACAACCTCTCTAGCTGATGCTGTCATTAAAGATGGACCAGTAGCGCACATTACTGCGGCCCATTTATAAGCAAAATTTAAATTGCGCAATACTGGATCATTTATGTATTGATGATATATAACTTTACATGAAATTAAATTGTTAGTATTATGAATAAAAGCAAATATAAATAACAACTTTACCTTCAACTAAATTTTCGATAGTCCTGGTAATAATAGGATGTCTAGGGGCAGATATAATCGCCCAATTTAGTAATATCTTTCCATAAAAAACATTTAAATTTCTAGCCGTCTCATTCTTTTCAAAAACATAAACATCAGATAGGTGATATTTAGGAATATAACATCGATCGCCATTAAATCCATTTTGTTCGTATGATACGATAAGACTATCTAAAGGTTCAATAACTTTGTCCAGTGGAACTTTCATATCACTATCATCGTCAATATATGCTCCACCATATGTCCATAATACAGCGTACCTCCAAATATCAGCTTTCGCGGCACCAACTTGTGATGAAAGTATGTGGTATGCCCATAACAAACTTGTGTTTGCAAAAGTTTCATTCATGAACAAATCCTTCTCGTCATTGCCATCTATATGCACAAACCAGTTAGGATTTCGTTCAAACAAACCAGGCATTTGAACATTTAATTCCTCACTACGATTACGGACTGCAATCCATAAATGACGTGGAACTAATTTATCATGAGTCAAAATTATATTTTTTTCATATGATCGACTAATATATTCTTTTGAAGGCGGAGTAGAAGGAAATATTGGTAACTTCCAATCGTTGGCTAGATCGACTTCTCGAACTTTGTTTCTATTATGATTAATATTACTTCCTACATCTGAAATTAATGGCCGAATATCTGCTTGTGTAGTTTCTATTGGTTTATTTGCTGTCGGGGGTATTGGTTCAGTCTCTAATGCATTAATAACCGCCGTCCAGGGTCTAAATTGTTTAAAATCTTTTATAATTTCGGCATCTGTTATCCAATTCCATTGAGGTAAGGTAATATTTGCGGCAGTATTAATGTCCCAGGAATTTGCAATTAATGGTGTTAATGGAAAATATATTTTACCTTTGTTGTTGGCTAAAGCGGGCCACAAACAAAATGTACTTGCTGAGCATATGGTAGTAGGCGAATAGGCTAATCTAGCATAATCTAAAAATTGGTCGCCTCCTCTTTTGATAGCTATATTACTTAGTGGAAAATGTTTTTTTAAATTATCCAATAAAGCTTGTAGGATGATTCCACATCGAGAAGAATATGGACTTGTCAATTGTCTAGATGGACTATCCGCTAATACGTATATATAATTCTTAACTTTGGTATTTCTGATAATATTTATCATTGAATAAAAAGGTAACAAACCATACCTAGTTTTACCAAATCCAATATTATCACCACAACGATATTGTATTGCAACGTCAGGAATTAATGGCAATTTAGTAACATTTTTATTTTCAGGTGTATATAAATAATCAGTCGTACCATTTATTAATGTACCACTTGATGTATCTGCAACTTTTAAGTAGGCATCAATTGCTTTCCTTACGTACTCACCAATAATTTCAGTTTTATGCAACCAAGGAGCATTATTGTTTTCCCAACAATACTGAGTACAAGTGCAATAATCTCTGACTTTACCTCTTATTTTATCTCCATTTTCATGTTTATCATTTAATATAATGTCAGGCAAATTATTGAAAAATTCATATTGATTGTTTCCTGTAGTTACTAGTGATTCATATTCTTTAATTTCAAAGTTTTTTTTGACACTTATAAAATGAGCTCCTGACATAGCAGCACATGCTACTTCGTTAAAAAAATAACCCAATGTATTACCTAATTGAAATAATCGAAGACACATAGGATATACTAAAATATTTACGTCATCTTTGGTAACAGTTGTTATCACATCTGCCCACTTATTCTTAAAATATTCATCTCTAGTTGCACTATATGAATCTGAAAAGCAATCTACTGCATAATTTTGATTAATTTTGGATTGAACTTCAACTAAACTTGTAATGTTATTAATTTGGAGAGATCTATTTACCAGTAAACAAAGAATGAAATAGATGCTAAAATAACTGAATTTGAACATTTTAAATCATTTATTTTGGTTGAAGTATTTAAATTGAAGTGAAACTTATTAAAGCAGAAATAAAACAGAGTATATATTTATCTGAATTATCTCTGAACTTCCTAAGAACTCAATACAGAGACCTGAGTCACTCGATAGACTCTGTCGGACAGATATTCTTTTCAGAGAGACTGAAGACTCAACAATGGGTGTGGACTTTATTTTTAAAATACAATATTAAAACATTATCTGTGTAAGTGTTATTATATTTCTTTTATTTGTTGTCTCTATATTTTATTTTCTTTGTGATTTTGGCGCTCTTGATGATGATGATGATGATCCAGGACGTGTTCGACGAGGTAGATCTGGCGCTGAAGTAAACCCAGGAACACCTTTTAATCCCATTTTTGCCAAAGTTC
>JACCDO010543301.1_pt1 | contig 13497 bp, 14 predicted proteins | sample 7446101 | NCBI WGS metagenome assembly JACCDO01 (sample SAMN15323440, study PRJNA562643) | freshwater metagenome | isolation source: river surface water | place: USA:Blue River Watershed | collected 2017-08-16
AGAAACATTATAGAAATTAAATAGAATTAAATTAAATTATACAGCTATTTTGAGGTATTTTTATAGCCCAATATTTTGTGGTAACCACTGGAAAGCTGGTAGCTCCAGCTATTAAAACTCAAAATAATAAAAAAAATAAATGGAATTAAACATATATATATCCGATTTGCTATCATTCCGAGTGTAGTAACAATTTTCTGTATCATTTCCCACAGTATTTAACCAATCGAGGTTCCGGTATGTTTGACACTTGGAAAAAAAAAGCAGCTGCTCCCATTGTGACAGCTGCTTTGTATTTTAGATTTTGTGGCTTGCGATTGCATCTCTTATTACAGAACACGAAAATAATTCAGCAACTCACAAAGTGTGTAGAGCACGACCAATTGGTTAATGCACGCATAAAAATTTACCGTATTGTAAACGCTGTAGATTAAACAGTCAGTTAAATCTAAAAATATAAGATGTACACAAGAATGAAAAGATCTCGTGCTAACACTGAATCAGTAAAAAATGACGAACTTCATGTATTAGGTGAAGAAATTGTAATAGATCCATTGATTATTACTACCGAGAAATCAGTACCTAATGAATGGCCATCACCAAATGATCCTTTAGATCCAACTATATCACTGGATAGTAATGCACAAGAAAGTTTATTTCGACTCGACAACTTTGTTACTACTATAAGATCATCAAATTCCCATGGATTAGGTAAACAAAAATCAAAGAAAGAACTCGATTATGAATCTAGCGATGCTGATAGTGAGGAATTGAATCGAAGAAAATTACGTAATTTGAGAGAAAAAAGTAGAGCGCAGAAAGTGAAGGACAAGATTAATACATTAAGCGAACTACTAAAAAGCAGGAAGGTTGATATTGGTAAAAGTAAGCATAGTGTATTAGATGCTACCATAACATACATTTGCGACTTGGAATCACAAGTAGAGCACTTCAGATCACTCGGTACATGATATATTTTAATTTGAAGTTAAAGTAGCAATATTACCATATATATGAGAATACTCCAATCCATTACAAGTTCGAACCCTTAACAACAAATAAAAATGCACACATGAATTCAAAAAAATAAATTATTAGAGTTAAATATTGAAATATATCTACATTAAAAAAATCTTCTACTTCTTAATACAACATGGACCAAGATTATCTCCGGTTGCTTTGTTATGTTTAGCATGAGCACCTAAAAAGAAACAATCAGAATTTGGTAAAGTCATAAGAATATTTTAAAATATGAATATATTACCATCGCAATATGGCCACTTTGAGGACTTCCAACATCTACAGAGGTATGCAGAATTTTCAATATCACCAACATTAATTTCATCAACAACCTTGCCTTCATTGAGCCTTATTTGCTCGTTTATACGACAACGTTTGTCTTTATCCTCCCTTAATTCCGAATTTTCATTTTTTAATTTCTTAATTTCAAGTGTCGACTTTACAGCTATTGCTGTCGCAATTATTGCAATTAATGATGTTAGAAGTATTGTGCTATTCTTACCACTCAACATTTCACCCATAATATTTATTTTTCAGAATTTGATCACCAAAGTTCAACAACAAGATGATTTGATTTTTTAAAATTCCGAGGAATTTTTTAACGATTTTCTTTTTTCAGTACCGGCTTAACGTTTTGTTTTAGTTTAAAGTAATCAAGTCACATCGATACCATTTTTTTAAAGCCCGGTGTAAAATTTTAGATCTTTCTGTTTTAATATAGATTATTTGATTCACAGAAAATGCCTCGGTCACAAACTTTTTCCCAAAATTTCAGGCCCCTTCTAGTCGGTGGAGTAAAAAAAAGTGGAAGGTACAACAGCAAAAGCAGCATACTGCTTTTTGATTCCAGTACATTAGTAAAGGTACTTTAAAGGGAAGCATTAACCAGTTGCTTCAAGCAACCAAGAACATCATAGATGGCGCAGTTGCCGTTACTTAAGCTTTCGGGCATGTTTGTCAAATACATGGCAAAGCCTGTTGCGGCAAGAATCAAAGTCGAAGCTACCAAACATCCTAAAACAATAGGCAAATGGGCTGAATTTTTAGGACAAACTGCCCATCAAATTGAGAAAAGGCTTAATGTTTTGGCCGCTGGGTATAAATTTTTAGGAGTTAAGCCACTACCTCAAGAGGAAGCATTGAATAATGGTATTGGCTTCATTAGTGAGGGACTAGTTATTTCAATAACAGCTTGCATAATAATAATAGAATACAAAAGGTCTGCGGATTCAGCTGCTGAAAAGGCAGTAATAGCCGCAGCAGAGAAAGCAGAAAGTAGGCGTTTATTGGAGGCAAGGTTTACTGAAATAGAAAATAGATTAAATGACATAGAATTACATGCAAGTAGAGAGAAACGAATGAGTCTTGAATCATATCGCTTAAGTCGCCAGAAGGAAAGTGACAATAATAGTAATAAAACTCCTGATACGCCGAAACATCAGACAAATTATTTTAAATGGTTATTTAATACTACTTCGATCGGATTTGATGCCGATAAAACAAATGAGGAGATCAATAGACCAAAAGAAACAATTACAGATGAAAGTAGTACCGATTCTACTAAGAAGTAAATAATATTTGTAAATAATGCATATTATACATAAATTCTTTTTTCTTTCATGTGATGTAAATTAGGATATTGAGTAATGCCTGGAACCATACCTAATGGCCAGACAGTCACTTCATCTGCTTCGACTACTTTCCAATAGTTTAATTTAGGTTTTTTATTGCTACTATATTTCACTATATTTATAGGACTAGTGTAATTGTCAATGTGATTATTTATAGTATTTATAAGTTCAAGTACTTGTAATTCGATTATATTTTCATGAAAATTTATGTATGATGTTATATTCTGTCGTATACTTTGTATGTAATTTAATCCAATTGAAGAAATAGCAAACTGATCGCCATTTAGTGAAGATATTCGCTGTAACCAGTAGATTATACAATTTAACTTCCATTGAATTACGCAAGAAACAGCACATTCGGATGTTAACAGAACATTCCAAAATGCTATATATATCTTTATAAGAAATACTTCAAATGGACTATCACTATAATTTGAGTTGATGAATTGTCTAATTTTATTTCCCCAAGTACTATATTGTTGTGCAAAATCTTTTTTTAACTTATTTTTGGATAATTCGAATGTATCGCTGTCACTAGTCGGTAAAAATACAGTGCTATCAAGAAAAACGGGAATAAAAATTTCTGTCAATATAGACGGATTGGACAGAAGCATATTGTCGATTTGTGGCACATCTGTTTCATTATTTTCTAAACAATTATTTGTTAAATGGGATAAAAAATTCATTTGCACTTGCCAATAATTGTCATAATACCATTGTAATAATTGCTTCGATCCTTCACGCAAAATGTTTATTGATGGTAATAATTGATGTGTCGCATCATGTCTTAATTCTACTAACCATGTAGGTAATCCAATTTTAGTAGCTATTGAGTATACTGAGTCATTATACAATGATTGTTGAGAAGGATCAACTAAACCATTAACACCTCGTAATATCGCTATTGAATATAGCATTTTTAGTTCATTTTCTGATCTACTATTATTATCTTTAATAATAATTTCTACTAATTGTGCAGATGATTCACAAGCATGCGGTAATCTACCCCTTAATCTCCATAATGCCACAATTTCTAATGCATTTTCAATACTAGCAAGATCGTCCTCTATATTAGCGGAGTACAAACCGTTTTTAACCACCATCCACTCATTCCAATCAAGCCATGGGACAAGACGTGGAATAGTTTTTGAACCATTTCGGCGATTTGATGCCATAGCGTATTGGGTTAACTAACAGATTATGAATGAATAACTATTAATAACCATGGGACATTGTAGTGAAGCACAAGTTATATTGTAATTCTCCTAATGACAAACAACGATAATTTAATGAAGTACCGTAGTTCTTCATGAACTTAGATACCTTGATCGCTGAACCGGGCCCTCAAGAGAAATGTGTAGAATGAGATCGAGAGAATAAAAGACTATTAGCACGAGAATGGCCACATTACCGCGATCTAAGCTCTGACAGCTTAATTTTTTACCTTAATCTATTGGGCTCCTCTTCGACTTCGCGCACAGGTCCTTTACCACCAGTGGCAGAGCCAGGCCAAAGAAATACCATAAATAAAAACAGTTTTTAAAAGTGAGTGGTAGAGTTTGGTTACCTCTGACCCCACGAGGATAGTCGTGAAAGAGGATACCATGGAGCTTGGTATCACTGAAAAGTATATAGAGATGTGCTTATCTGGTGGTGCTGGTTATACTGAAGGTGAGTTGCATTTGGCTGTCCAACATATCAATCACTTACGACAACGTGATGATAGTTGGGATGTGGGATTACAATTATTTTATGTTACATCAAATGAGTCTGCACGATTTTTTAGTTTATCATTAATAAGAGATTATTTGAATGGTATTGTACCTTTGGTTGGGATAAATCAAGTAGTTCAAGGGAATTTGATCAAAATAAGATCAAATATGTTGCATTATATTGGTTCATCAGTCGCCAATTCTACAAATATTCCAGCATATTTATTGAATAATATTGTGAGTATAATTGCATTGTGTGTTAAACTGGAATATCCAAGTGTTTGGAATACTGCTTTTTTTGATATTCTAAGTATAGGTAAAATTAATATGATTGGATTAGATTTATCGATCAAAATATTAAATGAAATTACTGTTGAAATAATTGAGGCTAATGAAACCCGTAGTAAAGAAGATATAAAAAACAATACATTGATCAAAGACTACATGCGTAGTAGTAGTATACTAAACGATATGGTACAATTTCTTTGTCAATCATCAATATCTATCCGTAGCAGTACTTCTCTTGAACAAGCAAATATTTTAAGCAATAGCTGTTTACGATGTTTGGCTGGATTTATAAGCTGGATAGATATCAATTTGATTGTTAATAACACAATTTTGCCAATAATATATAACTCATTTAATGACAATATTACACGCGGTAGTGCATGTGCTTGTCTGTATGAGATAGTAAAAAAGGGAATGGATCCTCATATTAAAGTGAAACTAATTGTATCAATAGGTTTAATACAGGTGCTGGCCTCAGCACCAATATTATATACAAATTCCAGTAATAGCAATGATGATGATGATAACGATTTTGATTACGAATACGATTTAGGTCAGTTGGTAGATATAATAGGTGAAGAATTACTTGGTTGTTTTATAAATTATGAGAGTATTGCGTCATTTCTTAACACTCCATTAAGTATAGACACATCAGAGAATCAAGTTCACATACCTACTACCGCACCACCCATACAAGAAATCGGACCTATATGTGCTAGTGCATTAACATCTATTACACCAATAATACTTAAATTATTTGCTAATCCTTCATCCGACGTATCTGGAAGTGTAATGAACTCACTGACTAAATTTACACAATTGCTTAAATGCCAAGCGAATAAATACCAAAATATGACTAATATACACTGTGCATTTTTAGCTAGTAATTACCTTCCTGACATCATGGCAAATATTTATAGACAAATTCAATATCCAGATGATTTTAATTTTGACATCTTAGAGGACAATGACGACAGTGGTGTTATCGAGGTAAGTAATATACTAAATGTACAAGATATTATGATGCATACTGTGCGACTGGGTTATAACTGTATGTTGAGTTCCCTACTTTGTAGTGCTGATATTCCATATTAATGTTATACAAACCCTTACTGATGTGTGCTATATTAACGATATCTGTTGAGTTTAATTCGTCATTATATGATTACGAATTGTTTATTTATGATACCTACATCTACTCTATTAATTCACCAATTTCTAATTACATTTATATTTACAAGGCAAAAAAGCAAATTCAAAAACTTTTTGTAAACATTGCACGCATTTATCCTGAAATGTGCTTGTCATTATTGCAGTCGGTTCTACAATCACTGCCTCAACCATTATCATCAGGTAAAACTTACTTCAAACTATTTTATTATACCCCATGCTATGCACGTTACGATCTAGCTAAATACAATTTTCTTATGATCGATCGAAAGGTGGGAATATTAACGTTAATAGTAATAGTCGTGCAGTATACGTATTCTCAGTAGCATATGCTGACCCCTTATTGTTAATAACATGCATTCTTTATATAATATACTTACCGTACTTTACACTATAGTTCCGTTTTATCAGTTGGAGGGAGCGGTGCGTTTACTTCATTGTTTCGCTTTATGTGGCAACCATAACAGCAATTATGTAAATGAAGGAATATTTCCTTCACTTATTAAAGCGATACATTCAACTGACATAGCATCACATACACATCCTTTGGTAGTAACGTCATATTATGAATTATCTGTTCGTTATTACAAATTTATGGATATTAACGATGTGCAACGCACGGTAACTTTGCTCTTGGGCACGAATGCTATGAGATCCTCGGTATACCAAGTAAGATGTCGCTGTGCTTATTTTTTTTTGAAAATGACAGAGGCGATGGAGGGAAAAGCTTCAATGTTACTTCCTACTATTGGATCATTCTCAGGTACCACCTTTATCAATTACTTTATGTAGTTTATGCTTCCCTTGATCGAACGTTGAATCGATGCACAACTAGTTGGGCGATGAAGCTTTGATGATCAAACTTGGGATACAGTGATAACTAATATGCACTTAATAATTACTTGATTGCACAAAATGTCAATCGCAAATATGTAATTGTCAAGTGCGTCTATTATTACATCTATGCATCATACGAACAAACATTTTACATTATATTCTTTTATAGATTTATTGTGTATGAATGAATTAGGCAAAAGGGGGCCGTTATCGCTAGATGCTGAGTTACATTTGTTAGAAGCGATTGGTATTATTACCTCATGTAATACCTCTGGATATAGCAACATTAGTGATATTGAACAAGAAAAAGAAATGCAACGTCTACTTGTGGGAGAAGTTGTTAATGCATTAGTTAGCCATATTACTTCAGCTTTATCTCATCCCCAACTCTCATTTTACGTTGATAGTATTTCAGATATTGTCGCGGGTAAAATTGCTTCTTTGGTTAGTGTCGCTAAAAACCACAGCTATAAACAGCATCAGTCATGTGTGGTATTTTTTGAACAAGCTGCAAGTGCAGTAATACAAGCGATCAATGTACTATCGAGTTGTGAAAATGTCCGTGTCAAAGGATGTGCTTATCTTCATCGACTTATATCCGTCTTGGGAAGTGGAAGCATTTCAACGGTTTCTGTAGGGTTATGCGGATTACTAGAACATGCGTCATGCAAGGACATCGAAGATATTGTTGGACTTCTTAATCAGTTGTTGGTTGCTTTCGAAGAAAAGATGATTCCCACTCTGGAGAAATTCATTCCCATGGTTTTAGACAAAGTGGTTCAATTGAATTATTTATTGGAAGAAAGTATCAGTAAATACTCTAGTGGTGGTAATTTAATAGCTGGTGATACATACAATATTGGTGATCCTGTTGATGTTGTAGAAGCACCCCATGTCGAAAATGATCGTTGCATGCTACAGAAAGTGTACCTGGTATTTTTAAATCACATCATAATCCATAATTGTCAATCTATTTTATACACATCACCCACCGTGGCTCAATATTTAGAAAATATATTCAATAATATCATGGCGTCACTACAAGGTGGTCTTGGAAAAATTAGTGTATCAAACAGTATTATATTAAGAAAGAATGCTACAATTATTATGTATCATTTGTATTCTACATGGGGTGTTGACACGGTGGGTGGTGATCAAACTAATATTGTTCCTCCTCATATTAAATCAGCATATAAATCATTTTTACACGATCAATATATTCCTAATGCTTTAAGATTGTGTGTTGATAATGTAACATTGGACATGAAAGATGCCAGTACTTACATTTTTGTAGCTGAGGTTGGAGCATTGTTACTAACGATGTACCAAAAAAATCCAACTGAAACGATATCATATTTGCAGAATATACTACCTGTTATTGGTATGCCGGTAGTTAAGTGTCAAATATTATTTGAAATATTAATGAATACTGGAATAACGAACGTACAGTTTAAGGATAGATTCAAGAAATTGATTCGAGATCCTTAAATGATAAAATTTTGTAAAAAATGAAAAAAATATGTAAATTATGTAATAAAAAAAGAGTTATGATGCAAATAATTTCTAACTATGTCTACTGTGCTGAACATAGCAGCACATGCAGGAATTGCTCTAGCAGCACATGGTAGTAAACCGTATGTAAACTGTCGTATACCACCACCTTTATTGAAAATATATTTGACTGTATTAATCCAACTTAAACGTTGTTCAAAAGGCAAACCCATTTGTTGTCCTTTTATCCTATCTAATGGATAAGTTCCGATCCAATAGCATAATCCAGCAGTAGCACCGGATATCAGTTTCTTCTCGAACGATATCGCATTCAAATCATTTAAGTTATCCATATCAGCGAAATATCTTTTCATCATCTCATTTACAGGGAAAAAAACACTATTTGCGGGAATATTTCGAATAGCAGTACCACTCCATCCTTGCCACAAGGCCTTGAAACCGTGCATCTTTATAGTGTATTTAATACAACCGTAAATAGAATTATATTGCAACTTATTGTTCATTTTTAATTTACTCTCTATTATTTGTAGCTGCATTCTAGTTTTAATGAGATCAATTGGAGTTTCAATAAATGATATAATAAATCCTGTAATTGCACCAGCTGTCAATAAGTCGCTATTTGATGGTCTTGATTTCTCTCCCTGTAATAATTTAGTGCTGTGAAAAAATGAAGCAAATGATATTGCCCGAAATAACATTTGACCCGATAAAGGAGATCCAATTCCAGAGTAAAACCCTCGTATTCCTTCGTGTTTATAAGTTTTCTTGACACAATCGATTGTTGATTTATAATATCCTTCTGGTGCTGTTTGTAATAATGTTTTGACTGTATCAAACGGATGACCGACTAACACAACACTAATACCACCACAGATTCCTGCAATAATATCCTTTTCCATGTCGTTAATATGCTAGGGATAATTGACACATCTGTATAATAAAACTGGGGGGAGGAGACAATGTCCGAGAAACATAGACGTGAGTCATCACGTGACATCGAAAAACTTTTTGGTACCGGTATTTCCTAACACTTTTTTTAAGTATAGTTTATACATTATAATATAATATATATTAACTTTTCTATAGCAAATTTAAAAAATGTTTACAAATTTGTATACAATCCATCATCATTTGCACCTCTCCCAAGAGAAAATTGGAAAAAACTAATGAATTTACTACGTTTAGGGGGGCTTGGTGGAGTCCTCATAACTTCGTCCATAATTGAGAATGATGCATGTGTATCAATTTCATCAACTCTTTTATCAGGATCAACAGTATTGAACTGTGTCTTTTTCTTTAAATAAGAACTATAGAAAATATAATCTTCACTAAATATTGTAACATATACCGATATTAGTTTGCTTGATATGAATATTATATTTGTAATTAAAGTAGTCACTGTGCGTATGTCCAAGTAATGATATGCTAATATTAACCACGATGAATATAATATATTTGCTGCAGTTATTATGATGACATATTTGCTTATAAATTTAAAATTGTTATCAATTTGAATAATATAATTATGATGGTCAGCACACATTGCCTTTAATTCTTTCCTCACACTACAAGAATCATTTGATTTGGTACAATCAACCTCTAAATACTCAATAAATCCATTTTCTCTAATAATTTCGAAATAATATAAAACAGCCATTGAACATAATGTTATAAAGTTTAACATATAGCCTATCTTATATATCATTGAAAATTGAAATATATTTTCGAATAATGAACAGATATGATCATTGCACTTTTGACTAACAAATAATAACAAACAGCAACCCATTACCGAACGATATGATTCAAGAGCTAGTGATAATACAACTTGAATACGCTGCCATTTATCTTGCTGTTGAGAACTTTCGAGTATTTTATTCTTTGACTGATACTCAATCTCTTTCTTTTGATATGAAAGGTGTAAACTAGCTGCTGTGGTCATAAATTTAATGAAATGTCGAAATTCTTGTTACATATAAGTGGTAAAAGGATTGTTGATCTAGTGGATTGAAATTCCGAAAAATCTGCAAAAAATTCTCTCAATTTTTTTTTGGAAATTTGAACAATATTAGTTCTCTATTCACTTCGATGATTTCATTAAAGAAAACAGAAACGACAAATGTTGCTAATGATGTAGATTTAAATAAAGATTTTTCACTCAAGACATTATTTCCACCATCATTTGGTGTAGATGATATTGATATTTTGGAAACAATAGGAACGGGAACATTTGGTAGAATAAGATTAGTCAGGGGGATTGAAGACAAGAAGTTTTATGCATTAAAAACGATGAAAAAAAGTAGAATAACAAAATTTAAACAAATTTTACATGTACAGAATGAAGTAAAAATATTAAGCAGATTAAAATGTAATTTTATTACTGAACTATATGCTGTATTTCAAGATGACAATAGTATTAGTTTATTATTAGAGTATTGTCATGGTGGTGAATTATTTTCTTATTTAAGACGAAGTAGAAAGTTTGATTCCAATTTATGTCAATTTTATGCTGCTGAAATATCTTGTGCTATAAATCATATGCATGAATTACATATTGCTTATCGGGATATTAAACCAGAAAACATATTATTAAATAGAGCTGGACATATTCGATTATGTGATTTTGGATTTTCTAAGATTGTTGATGATCGAACCTTTACATTATGTGGAACTCCTGAATATTTAGCACCGGAAGTAATTAATGGTGATGGACATGGTTTAGCTATTGACTGGTGGGCCTTAGGTGTATTAATATTTGAAATGAGTAATGGTTATCCACCATTTTATGGAGACAATCCATTTACCGTATATAAAAAGATTCTTTCTGGATCTTTATCATTCCCAATCAGTGCAACTCATTTACCGACTCGAAAAATTATATCTAATTTTTTAACTGCTGACCGCACAAAACGATTAGGCTCTGGTAGTGGAGGTTGGAATAATATTCAATCAAATATATTTTTTATGGGTATTGATTGGTACTCTGCAGCAAAAGAATGTATAGTACCACCAGTAGTACCAACAGTATTGGGCGATGGAGATAGTTCTAATTTTGATTTTTACCCTGACGAATCAGTGGAAGAACCATCTAATTTATCACATGAGGAGAGAGAACTATTTCATGAATTTGATCGAATATTAGACAGACCAGTTCAAGGTTAAACATAATATATTTAATCAAACCTATATATTTATTTGCCTATATTTGATTTTATATTGTTTCATAATAACTAAACTTAAGAGTAAAAATGATTTACTTTTCTTAATTACGTACATGTATTAAAATGCAATATCCTCTTCTTCGCTAAAATTACTTTCCTCGAATGTTGTATTATTTTTGTCACATTTAATTTCATGTTTTGATTTCCCTTTCTTTTTTCCAAAGAAATAATCATACACTACACTAATTGACGAAGATAAGCCAGTGTAATTTCTGTTACGATAATCTAATATCTTGAATTGTTTCTCTTCTTCATTTATATCATCCGTTCGAAATGGACTGTATAATTGTAACTCTTCTCTACCACTATCTTCTTTACCTGGAATTGTTGTTTCGTCATTAAAATCTAGATTCCAATCATTGATTTCAGCATTGGGTGAAAATGGAGAGTATATTTCTGATTGATATTTATTTCTTTTTACATCAGGGTCTATCTTAAGCCATTTTTGATCTTTTTTATCGCAAATACTCTCTTTGCATTCATCATTATTAAATGCCATTATTATTTCTGGAGAATGTAGCAGCCTTACTGGAATATGACACTACGACGACGACGATAAAAATAATAATTTTGTTTGTTATGGCAAGTACGAATCCGTGTGATTTTACGACGGTGTTGAGTGCACCTTTTTTAAAAAGTGTAACAATTTGCATCCATGGCTAGCTAGGGATTAGCTGTCAGGCAATTTGCCCCGGGGCAAATAATAAATTTTTACCAGTACAACCACAACCAGAAGGTTTGGTTTCACCTTTACAGACGAGTTGTCATTCACACCATCTGTACGCTAAATACGTCTTCAGCTCCTACTATATAATAATACTCATACGGTTTCCGCTATAATTATTTGTTATGTGTAATTTCAAGTGATATATTTTGATAAATGTGGCGAAAGAAAAGTGACGAAGGAGGTATTAACTCAAATGAATCACGAAGACCAATAGTATCTAGAAAGGAACAAACAAGTAATAATCCTCGTTTAAAATCTAAAGGACCATACTACGCATTTACGTTTTTATATGGAGTATTTTATATTACTGGAGCAGCAATAGGTTATAATCGAACTGAATCTGTTTTGTGTATTAGTGTGAGTTTACCTATTGGTTTAGTATTTATGTTGTTAAGTATTGGTCATTTTATTGACGCTATCCGTATTGTACCTATAGATCCGTTATATTTTCTGATACCATGTTTAATTTCAATGGTTGTAGCAATATTAATGACATGCTTTTGGGCGTTAGGTGCAAAGTATGTACCATTTGGACTCGTTAGTATTGCATCTTGGATATCTTTTGTCTTTTATATTATTGCACTAATTAAACAATACGGAAAAGATTTGATTACTGGTAATTTTAATGATACATACTTCATTTCAAAGGATCGACCAGGTGTAAGATATAAGAAAATTCGACAAGAAATATCAGTTCAAAATACGAAAAAAAAATGAATATAATTTTTCAATAAATTAATGTTGCCATTGTATTTAAAACGTGTATTACATTATATTACAAAATGACTTTCTAAATGTTACATCCCTTCAATTTCATCCTCAATTTCATCGTACAAATCCTTCAATTGCATTAAAATTTCTTCCGATGGCTTCCAAAAATTTCGACCATTCGCTTCCAACATTCGCTTAATTATGTTTCGAAATGCCTCCGGATTTAAATCTTTCATTTTTTTTACCAAAACTTCATCTAATACATATCTCTCACATGCGGTATCATATACATATTTGTCATTAAAGTCTGCAGTTGATGACCAACCGATCAGTGTGTTCATTCGATTACTTATTTCAAAAACCCCACTTGCTCCTTGTTTGATCATTGCATCACTCCATTTGGGATTAAGTAATTTAGAACGATATTCCATACGTAATACATCTTGTAACTCTTGTGCTTTCACTTGCTTGTCAAAAGTTTCAATTATACTAACATCAACATTGACCTTATTTCTGTTGTACTTCAATTTATTATTCTCCGCTGCTTTCTTTAATGCGCCTGTATTAGCAAAATATTCTTGAATATCAGTGAGGCCATACTCAACCGAGTCAATTTCTTGAATTATTCGATCAGTTTTTGAAAGCAATGATGACAATACTTCGGGTCT
>JACCDO011610077.1_pt1 | contig 13496 bp, 9 predicted proteins | sample 7446101 | NCBI WGS metagenome assembly JACCDO01 (sample SAMN15323440, study PRJNA562643) | freshwater metagenome | isolation source: river surface water | place: USA:Blue River Watershed | collected 2017-08-16
AATACCTTGGCGTCATTAGAAATGGGTGTGTGGAATTTCCAGTCTTCTATTGCCGGATTGGGTGGTTGCCCTTACGCCAAAGGCGCCACAGGGAACGTAGCAACAGAAGATGCGGTGCACATGATGCCGGGCATGGGCATTGATACCGGTATCGATCTAGATGCGTTGATCGATGCGGGTGTCTTTATTAGCCAAGCCTTAGGTCGCCAACCTAATTCCTTGGTCGCGCGCGCAGTAATAAACAAGCGTGCTGGATAAAAAGTAAGTTTGCCGCACAATCCGCGCCATGTTGAAGACCTTGTTTAGTCCAAGCCCACCGCAACTCTCTGCGGTCGAGCTGCGTTTGTTAAAGCAGGCTGAACGTGTTTTGAAATCGGAAGATGACGAGTTACTTAGTTCGCCTTGCATTTCGGTTTGCCGCATGTCTGAAAAAACGGGCTGGTGTGAAGGGTGTTTTCGCACTCTAGATGAAATCACGGGCTGGAGCCATCGCGAACCTGAAGCAAAAAGAGATGTGTGGCGACTGATTACACATCGCTTGCAAGCGCGCACTAAAGCGTGATCTTCTTTGAAAGCCATTCATGACCCACATCACTTTCTATCTAGACTTTATTTCGCCCTACGCGTATTTGGCATTTGAAGAGTTACCCAAGCAATTAATGGGTATCAGCCATCGTGTGGAGTACCGACCGATTTTGTTTGGTGCGGTGCTTAACCACCACGGCCATATGGGCCCAGCAGAAATACCAGGTAAGCGCGAGTGGACGTATCGACAAGTTGTGTGGCAAGCCAAACAAATGGGTGTTCAGTTAGACATGCCACTCGCCCATCCTTTCAATCCTTTGTCGCTCTTGCGTTTGGCAGTTGCCTGCAGTGACGATGGCGCACCGAACCGTTATGTGTGCGAGACTATTTTTCGCCATGTGTGGCAAGGTGGACATGCCGCTGATGATGTGAATCGCTTTGCAGCGCTCTTAGCGGGCTTAGCACCTAAGCGCGATATGCAAGAGGCGGAAGTTAAAAACCAATTGAAAAAAAATACCGAACAAGCTATTACAAAGGATGTGTTTGGCGTACCCACTTTTTTAGTAGGCGACAAACTTTTTTGGGGTTTAGATGCACTACCTATGCTCCGAGATTATTTAATGCAAGATGATTTTTTTGAAAATGGTGGTAAGTGGGATACGGTCGCGCATGTCGGACTAGGCATAAAACGAAAATAAAAAAAGAGCCGCAAAATGCGGCCCTTTTAAATGAAGTTAGTTAATATTTTTAATTAGCTTGGGTATTTAAAGTGTCGCCAGCTAAATTTGGATATCTAACATGTTCAACCAACTCTTGTATTTCACGCCGTGGTGCTGGCGTTAAGAGACTGACGATGATGATGACCGCAAAACCAAGCGGAACACCAAATACACCAGCAGATATCGGCTGAATTCCGTACCACAATTCGACAGGTGAGGTAATGCCAAACACGCTACGCAGCCAAGGTTGGGTAGTCACCATGTAATACATAGTGATGCCAAGGCCGGAAACCATACCCAGCACAGCCCCGTAAGCATTTGCACGCTTCCAGAAAATACCCAAAGACAAGGCAGGGAAGAACGAAGCGGCTGCGAAAGAGAATGCGGCAGATACCAGGAACAAAATGTCAGCAGGCTTTTGAGCAGCTACATAGGCCGCGGCCAAAGCTACAAGCAAAAGCAAGGCTTTTGATATCGAAACGCGACGCGCTGTGGAAGCGTTTGGATCGATCATCTTGTAATAGAGGTCATGCGACAAGGCATTCGCAATCGTGAGCAACAAGCCGTCCGCTGTTGACAAGGCGGCCGCCAAGCCACCCGCGGCCACCATACCCGAAATTACATACGGTAATCCGCCGATCTCAGGGGTTGCTAAAACAACAATATCTCCACCAATTTTCATTTCGCCGAGTTGCAAAATGCCGTCTTTATTAATGTCCGTGAATGACAGCAGCGCCGGATCGACCGCGGACCATTGCGCAGCCCAGGTCGGTAAGTTGGCGAACGGCGTCCCCACTAAGACGGTAAAGATCTCATATTTCACTAGAACAGCAAGCGCTGGAGCAGTGAAATACAACAAGAAGATGAAGAACAATGACCATGTAACAGAGGCACGGGCCTCTTTGACTGATGGTGTGGTGTAGTAGCGCATAAGAATATGCGGCAATGCTGCAGTTCCCACCATCAAACAAAACACCAAGGCTAGGAAATTGTTACGAGAGGTGTTGTAGGTTTGTTGCGCCTTTTCGTCACCGTTAGGATCTCCAGCAAACTGCGTGGCATGCCTTGGCATTCCACCAAGCGGTTTAGCACGTGCTTCATTAGCGGCCTTCGCTTTGGTCCAAGCATCTTTGGCAGCAGCTTCGTCTTTAGGCAAACTTGCAAGTGCATTTTCAGCGGCATTTATGTCAGCCGCAGGAGCATTCGATGCTTTCAGATCCTCGACTTTCTTAGCCGCTGTGTCTTTGTCAGCCGCAAGCGAGGTTTTTACATCCTTGAGTTTCTCGCCAAATTCATCGGCCTTGGCCTTGAATGCAGCAATCACTTCTTTTTCCTTAGGGTCGTCAATCAACTCTTTTTCTTTGGCCGTCACTTTTTCAAGTTGGTAGCCGTAGATGGCTTGTGGAACTGGAATACTGGTTTGTTTGACTGACAACCAAACTACAGGTATCAAATAGGCCAATATCAAGATGATGTATTGGGCAACTTGAGTCCAGGTGACGGCACGCATGCCACCCAGAAATGAGCACACCAAGATACCACCTAGGCCTAGAAAAATGCCTAGTTCAAAAGCTACACCGGTAAGGCGCGTAGTGATCAAACCCACACCGTAAATTTGCGCCACAACATATGTGAATGAGCACAAAATCGCCGCCAAAATTCCGATCAAACGCGGCAGATTGCCGTCATAGCGGGCACCCAAGAAGTCGGGAATTGTGAATTGGCCAAATTTGCGCAGGTAAGGCGCCAAGAAAAGCGCAACCAGGCAGTAACCACCAGTCCAACCCATGATGAAAGCCAAACCGCCATAACCAGTAAGGTAAAGGGTACCAGCCATACCAATAAATGATGCAGCTGACATCCAGTCTGCACCAGTTGCCATTCCGTTGTAGATGGCGGGAACTCTGCGCCCAGCAACGTAATACTCTGATGCGTCATTGGTGCGACTCATCACACCGATACCACCATACAGAAGAACGGTTGCCGCCAAGAAGATATAGCCAATCCAATTGCGGGGAAGGCCCATTTGCTCCAGTACAGCTAAAACAATCACGAAGGCGATGAAACCACCTGTGTAGAAGCCATAGACCTTGTTGAGTTGTTTTTTAAATGCGGATTGACTATCAGCGCTAAATACGCCTCCAGTACCTTCATTTGCTAATCCAGCCATATTATTCTCCTTCTTCCTCGGCAACGCCGTGTTCTTGGTCGATCTTATTCATGTAACTTGCGTAGTACCAAATAATAAGTACGTAGATGATGAGGGACCCTTGAGAGGCCATCCAAAAACTAAATGGCCACCCGAAGAAATTAAAACTGAGGTCTCTTGCAAAAAAAGTAACGACAAAGGTGACCACGAACCATAAGCCCATGAGTTTGGCCGTAATGCTGAGATTTTTTTGCCAGTATTGCTCTTGTAATTCAGTTAGTTGCATGCGTCTTCTCCTTAAAAATAATTTTCTAAACTTTGATTCCGGTTTCGAATTCAAGTTGCGTTGCGATTTTGGGCTCGAAACCTTTCAAGTGGCGAATGATCCTAGTTGCTTCTTCAGTTTCACTACGGTCCATATGAATACGCGCTAGTTGGTACCAACCGTAAGGACTCATAGGTTGCAACTCGGTATTTCGACGCAAAGCGACTATGGCCTCTTCAAATCTTTTGAGTTGAATTAAAACCAGGCCCAATCCGTACCAGCAGCGATCTAAGGAGTCATCCAGTTTCAGGGAATGTTTAAAGCTGAGCTCTGCTTGTTCTAAAAAGCCCATCTGTTCCTGGAGGAAACCTTGATTAAACCAATGGGCAGCATTGGTGCTGTTTTTTCCATAGGTCAATGCGCGATAGTCTTCAAGTGAGAGCAAATTATTATTGAGTTGAGAATGTAAATGTGCTCGGCTGAATAAAGCGTATGTGTCATTTGGGTAAATAATTAACATCCTATCCAATAGAGAAACTGCGGCAGCCCTACGATTAATTAGTAGTAAGGCAATTAACTGCAATTTAAGAAAGGAGTATTTCCAATCGATCATTTGCAACCCTGCATTGCAATAGAAATGCAATGTTCAATTTTTGCCAAAGTTACATAAACATACAGTATAGACATTACAAAAAAAGCAACCAGAGGTATGTGCTTTGGCAGAATGGTTGCTGGAGTTAACTTTTTAGCTAAGAATAACCAAGGCTTATTAAGGATTTGGAAGAGTTGATAGAAGATGTTTCTATCTCGATTTTCTCCAGCTAGAACAAAAAGCAAGCCCTGGCCTAAAAGGGCTAATAGTCCGATGTATATAACTAACTGGGCAACGTTTAAAAAATTAATCAAAGTTCGTTGGATTTATATTTAATGAACAATCTTAGTCTTTGGCTCTTTGATCTGTCCACATAGGGGAAACCTTATGCTTGCAGCAACTTAAATTAGATTGTTTTAAATTAATTAATTAATTTAAAAGTTAATTAATTAACTCACTTGAAACTTAATTTAATTTCATAGTATTACTATTTTATGTAAGGTGTTAGTAATTAATTTGTAGTCCAATTCTTATGTACTTAGAGAAATACATTTTTTATTTGGAGACTACAAACAATGACTGCTTTAGATGTGAATCGCCCAATGTCTGCTGAAGAAAAGAAGGTTATCTTCGCTTCTTCTTTGGGCACCGTTTTTGAGTGGTACGACTTTTATCTGTATGGTTCATTAGCAGCCATCATTGCCAAGCAATTCTTCAGCGGACTCGATGAAGGCTCAGCTTTCATTTTTGCGCTGTTAGCGTTTGCTGCGGGTTTCATCGTACGTCCTTTCGGCGCTATTTTCTTTGGCCGCTTAGGCGACATGATCGGTCGTAAATACACCTTCTTGGTGACTATTTTGATTATGGGCGTATCAACCTTCATCGTTGGCATCTTGCCCAACTACGCGAGCATTGGTGTTGCCGCCCCCATCATTCTGATTTGTTTGCGTTTGCTCCAGGGCCTGGCTTTGGGTGGCGAATACGGTGGTGCTGCAACGTATGTGGCTGAGCACTCACCCCACGACAAACGTGGTGCCTACACCTCTTGGATTCAAACCACTGCAACTTTAGGATTGTTTCTGTCATTGATGGTGATTCTTGGAACACGTACTGCCATCGGCGAAGCAGCTTTTGCTGAATGGGGTTGGCGTGTACCTTTCATCGTGTCTATCGTCTTGTTGGCCGTGTCGGTCTACATCCGTTTGTCCATGAATGAGTCTCCCGCTTTTGCCAAGATGAAGTCAGAGGGCAAAACCTCTAAGGCACCTTTGTCCGAATCTTTCGGCGAATGGAAAAACCTCAAGATTGTGATCTTGGCGTTGATTGGCTTAACGGCTGGGCAAGCTGTGGTCTGGTATTCGGGGCAGTTCTATGCCTTGTTCTTCTTGACGCAAGCCTTGAAAGTGGACGGCGCTACCGCCAACATTTTGGTGGCTATCTCTTTGTTGATCGGCACGCCTTTCTTCATCGTATTTGGTTCACTTTCTGACAAGATCGGCCGCAAGCCCATCATCATGTTGGGTTGCCTGTTGGCAGTGTTGACTTACTTCCCCGTGTTTGAAGCACTCACGAAGTCAGCTAACCCTGGCCTCTACGAAGCGCAGCAAAAGAACAAAGTGTTAGTCACAGCGGATGCTGCTGAATGCTCATTCCAGTTCAATCCCACTGGTACTGTCAAGTTCACTAGTTCATGCGATATTGCTAAGCAAGTGTTGGCATCTAGTTCAGTGAGCTACGAGAATGCTGCTGGTGCAGCAGGTACTCCCGCCATGATCAAGATTGGTGAAACTGAAATCGCTAGTTACTCCGCCAAAGGTTTGTCTGCAGATGAAAGTAAAGCCAAGTCAGCCGAATTCAAGAAGGCTGTTGCAGATGCTTTGAAAGAATCGGGCTACCCAGCCAAGGCTGATCCTGAAAAGGTCGATAAAGTCAAGGTCACTATCATTCTGGTCTACTTGGTCATCTTGGTCACCATGGTCTATGGTCCTATCGCGGCTATGTTGGTGGAAATGTTCCCCACACGTATCCGTTACACCTCTATGTCATTGCCCTATCACATCGGTAACGGTTGGTTTGGCGGCTTGCTGCCAACTACTGCATTCGCGATCGTGGCGCAGACTGGCAACATGTACAACGGCTTGTGGTACCCCATCATCGTGGCAGGTATGACATTCGTGATTGGCATGTTGTTCGTCAAAGAAACCAAGGACGTGGATATTTACGCCAACGATTGATATGTTGAAAATTTTTTTAGGGTTTGTGATCTTTGCTGCCTTGGCGATGTTTGTCATCCTCAAAGGCGGAAGTAGCTTGGATATGGGTGGTGAAAAGCATGGCGAAGACGCCACGCACGCAGCTCCTGCAGAGGCATCTTCGGCTGCTGCTGCTCCAGCCTCAGACGCTTCTGCAGCAAAGTAAGCATTAGCTTTTAACCAGATGCAAACGCCACGGACTTCGGTTCGTGGCGTTTTGCTTTGTACTGTTTTTTGTATGAGCTGCTGAATTAATAAGCAAAACCCTTGTGACAACCCATGTGAGTGGGACTCCCTAGAATATTTGGCACACTTTAGAGAGCCCCGCCATGTCAGGCACTATTCGCATCCGTGGCGCACGCCAGCACAACCTTAAAAATCTCGACCTCGATATTCGTACGGGTGAACTGACAGTAGTCACTGGGCCAAGTGGCTCTGGTAAGTCCAGTTTGGTCTTTGACACTTTGTATGCCGAGGGGCAGCGACGCTATGTGGAAACCTTCAGCGCCTACGCAAGACAGTTCTTAGACCGTATGGATAGGCCTGCGGTTGATAAAGTCGAAGGCGTTCCCCCTGCGATTGCGATTGACCAAACCAACCCCGTCCGTAGTTCACGCTCTACTGTGGGCACAATGACTGAAATCAATGACCACTTGAAGTTATTGGTGGCCAGAAGTGGGCAGTTGTTCGACCGCCAAACCGCGCAAGCCGTTGGGCACGATACGCCGCAAACTATTTATGCGGAACTGAAGCGCCGAAGCGCCACGTTATCTTTAGATGCGCGACTGATATTCACCTTCCCCGTAGAGTTACCTGCGAACACCACAGCACAAGAGCTAGAGCAATGGCTAAGCGCCAGTGGTTTTACACGCGTGCATGCAGAGCGCGAAGTAGCAACGACCACAGGCCCGCGCAAACTATTAGACGTAGTTGCTGACCGGTTTAAAAACAGCAACGCTGAACAAGTCCGCGTACTTGAAGCCATAGAGTTGGCTATCAAGCGAGGTGGTGGGCGTTTGAATGTGTATGTGGAGGATAAATTGGGATCTGACCCCAATTTATCTGCAAAAGAATTGGGATCTGACCCCAATTTATTTGCCAATTCCACTATCTGGCGATTCTCCACTGGCTTGCATTGCCCTGACAGTGACCTCACTTACTCCAGTCCTATCCCGTCGATGTTTTCATTCAACTCGGCAGTCGGTGCTTGTGAAACGTGCCGTGGCTTTGGTCGTGTGATTGGCGTTGACTATGGTTTGGTCATACCAAATGACAAACTTACTTTACGTGCAGGCGCGATCAAAACGATTCAAACACCTGCATGGAAAGAATGCCAAGACGATTTGATGCGCCATGCTGAGGCTGAGGGCATTCCGCGTGACACGCCTTGGTACAAATTGTCCATAGAGCAGCAAGCGTGGGTCATCGATGGCTCACCCTTGTGGAAAGGCAAATGGAACCACCAGTGGTATGGCATCAAGCGCTTCTTTGAGTACTTGGAGAGCAAGTCTTACAAGATGCATATTCGCGTGCTGCTGTCGAAATACCGCAGTTACACACCATGCCATGTTTGTGGCGGCGCACGTTTGAAGATAGACAGTTTGTTGTGGCGGATTGGCTCTAAAGAAAATGCCGATGCTGTCATGGAGCCTTCGCAACGCTTCATGCCGCAAGGTGTGCAGTGGACGCGTCAACAATTAGAAGCATTGGCAGGTTTGTGTTTGCATGATTTGATGTGCTTGCCGATTGACAAATTGTATAAATTCTTCAACGCGATGCAAATCGATGTGCAAGGCCAAGATGCGCAAGCTTTGCATTTGTTGATGGAAGAAATCCGTACACGCCTGAAATATTTAAATGACGTTGGCATCGGTTATTTAACCCTTGATAGACAAAGCCGTACCTTGAGTGGTGGCGAGGTGCAACGTATCAACCTCACGACGGCGTTGGGGACATCCCTAGTAAACACACTCTTTGTTTTAGATGAGCCCAGCATTGGCCTGCATCCCAGAGACATGAACCGCATCAACCAAGCCATGGTGCGATTACGTGATGCAGGCAATACGCTTGTTGTTGTCGAGCACGACCCTGCCGTGATGTTGTCTGCAGACCGCATCTTAGATATGGGTCCAGGACCTGGCGTACGTGGTGGCTCGATTGTTTTTGATGGAACACCAGAAGCATTGAAATCTGCTGATACCTTGACGGGCGCTTATTTAGGCGCCCGTAAAACAATCGGGCTTGGATTGAAGCGCTTAGTGACCGACCACACACCGCGTTTGATATTAGAAGGTGCACGTGAACACAACCTCAAAAACTTGGCCATCGAATTTCCCTTGCAGCGCTTGGTGTGTGTGACGGGTGTCAGTGGTTCTGGCAAGTCCACCTTGATACAAGACATCTTGACGCCAGCCTTGTTGCGTCAATTCGGAAAAGCGACCGAAACACCGGGCGTGCACGATCGCCTATTAGGCGCTGACCATTTGAGTGATGTCGTATTCGTAGACCAATCTCCCATAGGCAAAACCGCACGCTCCAACCCCGCAAGCTATGTGGGCGCATGGGATGCAGTCAGAGAAATATTCGCCACAGCGCCTCTGTCGCAACAACGCGGATACACCGCATCCAAATTCAGCTTTAACGGCGGCGACGGCAGATGCCCCACTTGCGGTGGCTCGGGCTTCGAGCACGTAGAAATGCAATTCTTAAGCGATGTGTATTTGCGTTGTCAAGATTGCAATGGGCAACGCTATCGGCCTGAGATATTGGATATCAGAATTGAGCGAGTAATTGGGGGGGTAATTGGGGTCAGATCCCAATTAAATCAATTGGGATCTGACCCCAATTACCCCAATCACCACGAACCCTCAATTTTTTTTCTTAACGTTGCCGACGTATTGGAGCTAACTGTTGGAGAGGCACTAGAAATATTTGCCAACGACAGAGACGTTGTACGCGCTTTGCAACCGATTGTGGATGTGGGCTTGGACTATGTGAAGTTAGGTCAACCTGTTCCCACCTTAAGCGGAGGCGAAGCACAGCGATTGAAGTTAGCGGGCTTCTTGGCCGATGCCGCGAAAGCAAAAACATCTAGTAAGCAGAACTTGGCGAAAAAAGGTGTGTTGTTCTTATTTGATGAACCCACTACTGGCCTGCACTTCGATGACATTGCCAAGCTGATGCGCGCCATGCGACGCTTGCTTGAAGACGGAAACTCTTTGATCGTGATCGAGCACAACTTAGACGTCATCCGAGCCAGCGATTGGTTGATTGATTTAGGCCCAGAAGGTGGCGATGCAGGCGGATTTCTTGTGACAGAGGGCCCGCCCGAAGAAGTTAGGTTGCATCCAACGTCGCATACAGCCAAAGCCCTGCGTGATTACGCAGAAAGCATGGGCGTTGAATATGCAGTAGACGCCATAAAAGCCAGTGCAGGTAAAAAAGTCAAAGACGATGCAGGCACGTACTTAGCCGAACGCATTAACGCGATTCAAATCGTCAATGCCAAAGAACACAATCTCAAAAACCTGAGCGTGAATATCCCGCGCGGTAAATTCAACGTGATTACTGGTGTGTCGGGCTCAGGCAAATCGACATTGGCCTTTGATATTTTGTTCAATGAAGGCCAGCGCCGTTATTTGGAAAGCTTGAACGCCTACGCGCGCAGCATCGTGCAACCGGCAGGGCGTCCTGAAGTAGATGCGGTTTACGGTATTCCCCCGACCGTAGCGATTGAGCAGCGCTTATCACGCGGCGGCAGGAAATCCACCGTGGGCACCACCACAGAGGTTTGGCATTTTCTACGCTTGCTTTTTGTGAAACTTGGCACCCAGCACTGCGTGCATGACGGGGCAGCAGTTGAGCCACAAACGCCGGAGCGCATCGTTGCGCAACTCATGCGTGAATTCAAAGGCCAGCATATTGGATTGTTAAGCCCGCTGGTAGTGAACCGTAAAGGTGTTTACACAGAATTAGCGGACTGGGCACGCCCACGTGGTTACACCCACCTGCGCGTAGACGGGCACTTCTTGCCGACTACTAACTTTCCACGCATCGATAGATTCAAAGAGCACACGATAGAACTGCCTGTGGCCAGTGTGACGGTCACAGCTGCCAACGAAACGCAATTGCGTGCTTATGTCGCTACAGCGCTTGAGCATGGCAAAGGCGTGTTGCATGTGTTGAGTCAATTAGACGGTCTGCGTGAAGCGATGGTGGCTGGATTCGACACACAAAGCATTGGTCGATTAGATGTGTACTCGACCAAACGCGCATGCCCCGTCTGCGCCACGTCGTACACCGAACTCGACCCGCGTTTGTTCTCGTACAACAGCAAGCATGGTTGGTGCCCTGATTGCGTAGGTACTGGTGTCAAACTCAGTAAAGACCAACGCAAAGTACTAGACGACTCAGTGCGTGACGACAAAGAAAAAGGCCGCGAACAAACATTCGCCGAACCCGATGTTGAAGATTTAAACGATACGGTATGTCCGACATGCGAAGGCACACGACTCAACGCCACTGCACGTGCTGTGAAGTTTGCCGGCATAGGAATTACACAACTCGCACGCTTAAGCGTCACGCAAATACGCGCATGGTGCGACACCGTGGGTCTGAAAGGCCGTGACGCAGAAATCGCTCGCGACCTCTTGCCTGAAATCAAAAGCCGTTTGGAGTTTTTAGAGCAAGTCGGCTTGAATTACCTCACGCTCGACAGAGGCGCACCGACGTTAAGCGGAGGCGAAGCGCAACGCATCCGTCTAGCCGCGCAATTAGGAAGCAACTTGCAAGGCGTCTGCTATGTATTGGATGAGCCCACAATCGGCTTGCACGCGCGCGACAACCAAATCTTGTTAAACGCTTTGCATTTGCTCAGTAGCAAAGGCAATACCTTGGTGGTTGTAGAGCACGACGAAGACACGATTCGTCGCGCAGACCACATCATCGATATCGGACCTAGTGCAGGCAAACGTGGCGGACGTTTGATGGGCGAGGGTGCAGTTAGCGACATCACCTCAGTCAGTGACTCACAAACTGGAAAATATTTATTGCAGGCGATGCGCCATCCTGTGCAGGCTAGGCGAGGTATCAATTTAAATGCAGACAACTCCGCTTCACAATGGCTAGCCTTAGAAGGCGCATCTCTACACAACTTAAATGATGTGAGCGTGGACATTCCATTAAAGCGCTTAGTTGCAGTGACAGGTGTCTCGGGTTCAGGCAAATCGACATTAGCGCGTGACGTGTTGTTGCACAACGTAGCAGCTGCCGTAGCGCAACGCTCTACCCAAGCAGGCCGCAAAGCCGATGAGGCGGGCAAACACCCGGCATGGTTAGGTTGCACAAACCTAGATGGTTACCAAACCATTGACCGCGTGTTGGAAGTTGACCAAACACCCATCGGCAAAACGCCACGTAGTTGCCCCGCAACCTATATCGGTTTCTGGGACACCATACGCAAACTCTTTGCAGAAACACTAGAAGCCAAAGCCCGTGGCTATGGCGCTGGCCGCTTTAGTTTCAATACAGGCGAAGGCCGTTGCCATACCTGCGAAGGTCAAGGCTTACGCACTATAGAAATGAGCTTTTTGCCAGACGTCAAAGTGCCGTGCGAAACCTGCCACGGTGCACGCTTCAATCCAGAAACCTTGGCAGTCAGTTGGCGTGGCAAAAGCATTGGTGAAGTGCTACAAATGGAAGTAGATGAAGCCGTAGATTTCTTCGCCACCATGCCCAACATCAGCCATCCTTTGCAATTACTCAAAGATGTGGGGTTGGGTTACCTCACCCTAGGACAACCGTCCCCCACATTGAGCGGCGGTGAAGCACAACGCATCAAGTTGGTCACCGAGCTAAGCAAAGTCCGGGATGACGTGACACGACGCGGAAATAAAGCGCCCCACACCTTATACGTATTAGACGAACCCACCGTTGGCCTGCACATGGCCGATGTAGACAAACTCATCCGAGTCTTACATCGTTTGGTAGATGGCGGACACAGCGTTGTAGTCATCGAGCACGACCTAGACGTCATCGCAGAAGCAGATTGGGTGATCGACCTAGGCCCTGAAGGCGGAGATGGCGGCGGTTTGATTGTGGCGGCTGACACGCCTGAAGCCGTAGTGAAATTAGGCACGCATACAGGACGTGCGCTAGCCCCAGTCCTAGCAAGAACATAAATCTCCAAAAAACAGCCAAACACACAAAGCAAAGAGAGATGGGATGTACCAACAGCTCAATAAACGAGCGAAGCGAGGAGCTGTTGGTACATCCCATCTCTCTTTGCGCTCCCCTTCAACCTGAAACTTAATCGCGTTAGTAGTGTTGGGAGAAGTGGCAAATTGGTGTGCGCAAACAAAGCCAAGCAGCCCAATGCGCATGTGGCTCCTCGCTTCGCTCGTTTATTGAGCCACACGCGCATTAGGCTGCTTGGCTTTGCTCGATAATCTTGGGATGACTTCATTTGTACACGAGGTTGGTCGACGAAGAACGTTTGCGATCATTTCTCACCCTGATGCGGGTAAAACAACACTTACTGAGAAACTTCTTCTTTTTTCAGGCGCTATTCAAATCGCCGGATCCGTTAAAGCCCGTAAAGCCACGCGTCATGCGACTAGTGATTGGATGGAAATTGAAAAGCAACGTGGCATCTCTGTTGCATCGTCTGTTATGCAGATGCTTTACCGTGACCACGTCATCAATTTGCTGGATACCCCCGGCCACAAAGACTTTTCTGAAGACACTTATCGCGTGTTGACTGCTGTCGACTCCGCCTTAATGGTGATTGATGCGGCAAACGGTGTGGAAGCCCAAACACGCCGATTGATTGAAGTCTGCCGCCAACGCGATACACCCATCATCACTTTTGTGAACAAAATGGACCGCGAAGTCCGTGACCCACTCGATATCTTGGACGAGGTCGAGCGTGAGTTGGGCATGCCTTGCGTTCCAATGACTTGGCCAGTCGGCCAAGGCAAAACCTTTGGTGGCATTG
>JACCDO011706676.1_pt1 | contig 13494 bp, 15 predicted proteins | sample 7446101 | NCBI WGS metagenome assembly JACCDO01 (sample SAMN15323440, study PRJNA562643) | freshwater metagenome | isolation source: river surface water | place: USA:Blue River Watershed | collected 2017-08-16
ACAGCGACTTTTAGGAGGGGAGCTACCCGCGCCACCGATAAATATCTTTTCTCTATGTTTTCGTAGATGAGGCTGCTAATTCTTAGCGGTTTATTATATTTAGCAGGAATTGCCGCTATATTATATTGGAAACCGGCGCTAATGTTCCGTTCCGACGGAACCTGGAAAGAATTCGGCATTGGTCGTAATCCCGATGACTATACCTGGCTCCCTTTCTGGCTCGCTGCAGTAGCATGGGCCATTATTTCATATATGACCATTCTACTCCTAACTGACTCATTTAAAGACGGTAAGCATGTGCCTGTATCACTCGATGATGGATATCCGCGCAAGCCGGCGAGGAATAGCCGGCAGGCGCCGCTGAATTCGAAGCGGGCCAGCAATATTGCAAATATTCCTGACCGCGATGTATTACCTGGATACTATATCCTAAATGCCGAAGGGGGTCGCAAGGGAGTTCCTAAATATATTTATGTGGGCGAGCATCCTCCGATTGATTTTGAAGGGGGCGATGGTGCAGATGCAGCAGGCGGTGATGAGTGATACTGTCCTCTGTCTAGGCCGCCGCACATGTTTGCATGAATCCCCCGGATAAAATTTGGCTATATAAACCTGCCCAGAACAAATAAAACGCCATAATCACACGCTGTTGTGTAGCAGCATCGCTATTTGGTATCAAACTCCTAATTGGATTTCCCAGGAAGTGTATATTATTTGCTGCAAAATACACTGATGCGACGACGCCTGCACTAATTGTGCTTAATTTAAATGCTTGTGATACATTTGCATTAGCACATATTGTTTTCTGTGTCAATATATTGAAAATAACACACACGATATATGCAATTAGGGGGATGAGGAGTGCAGCCATTTTAATTTGGATGAGTGCAAGTGCTGCAAGAACTGCTCCGAATCCAGCTGCAAACCCGTAGAGAAGATATCCGCGGCCCTTGACAGGTTTTCGTGGCTGCTGCTGGGCCGGCTGTTGGTCCATTCTGGGTGTATTGCTGAAAAAAACAAACTACAAAAAGACAGAGATGGCGACTATGTTACGTGATGCAGCAGCGGCGGCAACAGCTGCAGCGACAGCGGCCGCATCTGCAGTTGCAGATGCTGCAACAACTGCAGCAAAAGCAACTGTGACAACCGCCAGGAAAGCAGTTTCCGCAGCAGCGGCAGCAGCCCCGGTAATTGCCCCAGATGGAAAGATACCTACAAATGAAGAGTTACTCGATTTCTTCAGAAAGCGTGTAGATGATCCGGGACACTATACATTTGACCCAAAAGGTAATTTAGTTGTTAAAGAACGTATTGGTGCAAAAGGAAAGGATAAGACGCCAAAGCTATTAGGCATTGTTGATGGAGTCCCATCAACAGTTCGCCGTGTCTATACAATTCCTCCTTATAGGCCTTATACAGCGGAGGAGCGCGATGAAATGGAGTCCCTGCGCACAGATGCTGTTCGTGCTGCTGAGGAGAAGTATGATAATGCCCTCGATAAGCTACGTCAAGTATATGGAAAATATAAGAGTGGGGAGGATGAAACAAGCGCAGAAGATGTCAGAAATGCCAATAAGGAGGTTGAAAAGGCGGATAGCGAGCGACATGCAGCAATGTATGCTGTGCGTAGTGTGTATTCCAAGGGAACTGCTGGTATAACAACGGTGTTTCCGAAGGATGTGTTTGATAAAGACCGCACATTTGCAAACAATCCTCTTCGTCTTATGCGAAGGTCGACATATCCTCTTGAACAAATATATGTAACAGCTGGTGAGGAAATTATGCCGGTTGCTGAGCCGGTTGCTGCTGCAGGAGCGGGAGCGGGAGCGGGTGGCCAGGGTCGCCAGGGCGGAGGCGGTAGCCGGCAAAACCCAGGCTTTGCCGAAACACTTGCCAAGGAACTCAGTATTATTTTATTCGGCCAGCCGACAGAAAATGAATATGGATTCCTCAGCACCTTTTATCCGGTCGAATTTGTTGTTGATAATATCAAGTATTTCACGATTGAGCAGTATTTGGCCGCAGAGAAGGCCCGTCTATTCCTCGATGATGCCCTGCGCACTCGCATTATGAAAACACGTGCCCCGCGGTCAATGCGCACAATGGCCAACGGTATTCTAATGAAGCCGGTCACGCAGACAGGCGGTGCCCATCAGATTCAGATGCACGAATGGGACGGCCCTGTGCGCGAATCAGTGCTCCAGAAAGCAACACTCGCTAAATTCAGACAACATCCTGAGCTCCGTGACAAATTGCTGATGACTGGTGGCGCGGTCCTTGCACTCGCAGATACGCGCGAAAAACGCGACGGTATTGGACTCGCCCTAAGTGACACTGCTGCAACGCAAACAACCAATTGGCGTGGTAGCAATTTATACGGTCGTATATTGATGAAGGTCCGCGAGCAATTACGCGAGGAATACTCCACAGATACAGTCACCGGAGGTGCTGCAGGAACCGAGGAAATCCACGGAGGAACTATTTCATCGACCGACTACCGTGCTGCAATTGAATCTGCACGTAAGGGAGCAATTATTGGACACTCAATGGCTCGCCGTAACCACTAATTGGATAGTGGGAACTCCTTTACTTTATCCTTATACTCGTCGCATGATACCTCCTCCGATTTGAATTTAAAGCAGACCCCGTTCTTATCCCGATACATGGTTGAGTCAGCATTTTCTGGGGTCGGATAGCGAATAACCTCCTTTGCATTTAGGCGGATTATGCACACTAGAATTATGCCGGCAATTAGGCCGCCCAGGAATACAAATGGATTAAATATCATCTAGTCGGTAAACATATTTTATAGGTCGCACGAGTAGAATGTTACTCGACTATATTAAAAGTCCTACATTTGGCTATTTATTCAGCTTTGTAATGGGCATTGGTATAATTGTTATAGTAGCCGGTGGTGACTGTAAGGGAGATGATTGTGTGAAGCTGAAAGCACCGCCTGTGGGAGAAATCAAAGACAGCATTTACAAGTTGAAAGGAAAATGCTATAAATTTACGGAGGAGACAGCCGAATGCACTGGAACAATTATAGAGTCATTTAAATCTGTGTTTTCTAAACGGCATTAAAACTGTTTCAATGAAGAAATGGCAAGCTCTGGCACACTCTTAAGCGATTTGGATTCTAAGCAACCGCTTGAGAATGACGGCGATTTGGTGCAAAAAATTATGGCAGATATGAACCTTTCACAGGGTTCTGGAGGAAATCCTATGATGCCGGCTGGGGCGCTCCCTCCGGCGCCCAGTGCACGTGCAATGCATGCGCAGAACAGCCCCAATCCGAACACGGTGATGCACCATGCAATGGATACGGGACCTGCAACGGCCCATGTAATTGGCGCACAGCACCCGAGTCCGGCAGATTTCGCCTCCTTAATGCCCAATCAGGGGATGTTTGGCCCACCCGGTTCAATGGCTGCCCCCTACATTCAGCAGCCGGCAGCACCTCCTATGCCACAATATGTCGAAGAGGAGGGCTGGTTCAAGACGTCGAAGGCATCCCTTCTACGTGAAATGAAGACGCCGCTACTTGTCGCTATCATTGTATTTGTTGTGAGCCTCCCCGTCATCAATACCATGATTGGTATCTATTTCCCGCGCCTCCTGCGCATTGGCGGTGACCTCACAACACTCGGCCTCGGACTGAAGTCGCTCTGTGCCGGCATTTTCTTCTGGGTCCTTCAGCGGGTCCTTGTGCCTCTTGTTGCAGCATAACATAAAATAGTAATGAATTTTCTAGTCTAATAACAATTAGATGGGTGCAGCGGGTGTTGCAATATATACATTTGCAGTTGCGGTCTTTGTTGTGTTTCTCTTATGGGGGACGCAGAACCTCGGCCTAATTGGTCTATTAACTTCGTTTGCAATTGGTCTGATTTCGTATAGCATGGATAGCAGCCTGGAGATGGCTGTGGCAAGCATCGTGTTAGCAGGTGTGCTGATTAAGTTCATACTTCCCTATGTGCAGAACAAGTGGGTTGAGCAGTTTAAGAACGTTGATGACATTATTGAGGTGATTGATACTGCGAAGGCGCGCTCTGCGGGGCCACGGCTGCAGCAGAAGCCTGACCAGGGTCTTGCACCGAAGCTATTAGAGGGTTTTGCGGATGGTGCAACTGCTGGTGCGGCTGCTACACTGCAGCCTGGGGCTGGCATGGCACCTGCGGCAGGTGCACCTGCGGTTCCTGGGCAACAGGTGCAGGCGCCTGTGGCCGCGGCACCTGCGGCAACGGCCCCTGCTGCGCCTGCGGCAGGCACCGTGACATTTGCTCCGAATGTCACAACATCGGGTGCGACTGCAATGGCAATCCCTGGGACTGCACCTGCACCTGCTGCAGGTGCATTGACACCTGCAGGTGGCGTGACTGCATCCCAGCCTGCACAGATTGCCCAGATGGCTGCCCCAACAACATCTGCCGCGCCATCTACTGTGATTCCTGGAACTGCCTCTATGGCTGCCCCTGTTGGAATGGCTGTGCCATCCACCCTAAGTGTCCCTACTGCGGCTGCTCCTGGCGCAGCCCCTGCCCTCACTCCTGCCAATCCTGGCGCAGCTGCAACAGCGGGAACAATGAATGCGGCACTTACACAGCAGCCAACTGTCCCTGGTGGAGCAGTCGCAGGTATTCCTGGTGCTGCAGCGGCACCGGCGGCAGCGCCGACAGCACCTGGCACAGCCGCAGCCCCTGGAGCAGTCGCAGGTTTCCGCAACGTAGAGAAGTTCGAGGAGCAGTCCCGTGATATCCCTGGCATGTTCAAGCTGGGAGAGCTCCCTTCCGAAGCGAAGGGCGGCCCCCATATTGATGCAGGAACAACCATTATGCGTGCGCTCGGCTCTCTAAACCCCGACCAAATCAGCTCCCTAACTGATGATACACGCAAGCTCCTTGATACGCAAAAGTCTCTTATGGGAATGCTAACAACCATGAAACCGATGCTCTCCGACGGCCAGAATCTGCTTGCATCCTTCAACAACATGTTCGGTAATAGCAAGTAATTACCTCAGCGACACCTTTCAAATATAATCTTCTAATTCCAACGCTTGCAATTAGAAGATTGGGATAAACTAGATAGATGGTCCGTCGTAAATTGACTATGCGCGGCGGTGGCAGAAGTAACAGTAGTAATAGCAGCGACGGCTCATCCTCTTGTCCTGAAGGGACATTTTGCCTCACAAATACTGCAATATTCTTTGGACTTGCCCTGGTAATTATTGGAATTCTTCTGTATGCAGTGCTGACAAATAATGGGTCCGCCGCGGGACTTCACCAACAGATGCCCATGCAGCAGCCGCTGCCGCTGCCACGGATGCCTGTGCAGCAGCCCCTAACTGTCCTAAATGTGGCGGGCGGCGGCGGTGGCGACAGCCGCTACGATCGTGCCCCACAGCCCCTCCGTGATTGGAATGCAGGTCCCGAGTTCCCTCCTCGCGGCGGCCTCGCACGTATTCCCATCAATATCCCAACACAAGGTCTCCCTGAGCGCTTCCAAAGCGTCGGCATCATGACCACCCCGGATGGACAGGTGCTACCTCTCTATGGACGCCGCACAGCAACATCCACAGACCGCTGGAACTATTACACACGCACTGATACCTATAATCCAGTCCCTATTCCGGTCAGTTATAAGAAGAGAGATTGTATGGACGATGTCGGCTGCGATGAACTGATGGATGGGGAGACAGTCAAGAATTTCGGCACAGGTGCTGAAAGCAAGGTCCATATATATCGTATGGATGGGCCGAAATATATTCCTGGGATAATATAATGAGTCTTTGTCAGGCCTCTGGAAATGTGGGGTTTCCTGTTGTAATACAGGGGACAATTCAACGGGCCACTATACCAGATACTAGTATCCGCACAGCGGCATTTAAAACATCCCTAAGTGTTCGATCTGTTCCGCGCACATATGATTCTACGACCGGCTATATTGACGAGCTGGCTGGTCAGGACACTTTCATTTTCAATTCGACTCCTTATTTATTACAGGCGGTCCAAATCTATGACGCGCGAAATAACACGGTGCTTTTACCGGCCGCGACAGGTGCGCCAACATTTGAAGGTGTCCCTGCGTTTGGTCTTGCACTCAGTTTCACCAAGCAGCAGCCGAACTATGCAGGTGAAGCTGCCCTAATTGTGCTCATCCCAATTTATAGCCAGGCGACAGTTACGACAGCTGCGGAATATCACGTTGATATTGATAAATATTTCAAGGAAATCGCTGACCGGTCAATTAGCAGTGAGACGCGCTCCCTGGGAATCTTCCTAAATTATGAGGCATTCCGTTGCTCCTATTCGACGTGCGTAGAGCTACGTAGTGGAAATGTGCTGAATATGCGTGTAGTGCTCTTTCCAGGCTACGTGATTCAATCTGCGACGGCTGCTCTATACAGGAGCATACCACCGCTGCGTGTGCCAGGGACGCTGCGCGATTTTCAGGCAACTGCATTTAGGAGGTCGGTGAATGCGCAGAACCAGGTTACGGTGAGCCAATGGTCTGAGGAGGGATATTGCTATGCAGGCCTCATAAGTGTTGGTGATACGGAATTTTACCGACGCTTCACATTCTATAATTCGACCATCCAGCCTGTGGCGGGGCCTATTCGACCTGGTGAGGAACATTTACGGACGACGCAGCAGTATAAATGCATGCCGCTCGATAAATTGAAGGATGTTTCTGGCAGCCTCGTGCTACTTGACCCTGCGACTGGGACGCGGACCACGCTTGCAGATGAGTTGGAGTTAGATGAGGTTGTGAAGCAGGCGGAGGTCGCAGATGTTCTGCCGGCAGATGGTGGCGGCGTCAAAGCATTCCTGTTCCGGTTCGCAGGGACAATTGCTACAATTGTCACAGTGGTGTTTGTCGGATTCCTATACTACACGTTAGGGCAGCGATTCCACACAACAGAAAATGCAGTCGCAGCTGCAACCGCAGCTGTGGCGGCTGCCAATGCTGTTTCAAACGCAGCTGTGAACAATCCTGCAGTTAGTGGGAATGGCCAACCACATCCTGCAAACGCAAACGCTGCATCTGCAGTTACACCTCCAGGTCTGCATCTGGCAGAGCAGCAGAATCAACATCCACCTGCCGGCCAGTCTGCAATACCCCCCTAACTGCCGCCTCGCAGACGCAGAGTCCCTCTTATTTGTTATAACCCCTAACAGCTGCTATAACAAATATAATACAACCCGCCATCTGCGAGATTGCGCTGCTGCTGCCGTGCTCGCTTTCCTAACTGCAGTTAGATGGCCGCCAGCCCAATACCTTGGATAATTGCAAGCATATTGCTCGTAGTTATTATTTCTGTAGTATATCTCAAGCTCCGGCGCTGGCAAGAGGGATTTACTGCAGACCCGACCGCACTCGCCACGCCCCCTCCTGCAGACCCTAGCAACACAGTTCAGGCAGCAGGCGCAGCTGCGGCAGCAACATTTTGCCCACCCGGCTCCATATATTTCCTAAATAAGCAGGGTGACTCCCTATGCTGTGAAGGGGCAGTCGAAAATCGCCGTTGCAAAGGCCGCACTGTTTGCACATTATCGAAGGGCACGGGGAAGGTGCCTTCTTGCACGTCGGTGCTTCAGCAACTCTCAGCGACGGCTGCTTCCAAGCTCTGCCCGCCATCGATGCCCAATTACTACGTGAGCCCAATTACAGGGAAGCGCGGATGCACGGAAAGCGCCCTAACTGCCGCTGGCGATGAGCCCCTCTATCGAGATAGGCCACAGTGCACAATTGGCACATCACCTGCAGCGGACCTCCTCGACGAAGCGAGTTGTATCAATAAGAAACGCCTCGAAGAAATGGCGTGCATCTCCTCTAATTGCTCGAAGACCTTGCACAAATACAAGGAGGGGTTCCCTCTCGTATTAACACAGACATATCAGGTGCCTGACCAGGTAACTGCAGCACCCCGCATGTGCACCGATGAGCATTCCATGGAAATCTACCTCGACGCCGCCGAGCCTAATTGGCGGTCATCGGGCAAGCCCGAGTATAATTTTGCAATTAGCACGGAGTTCTGCGGGACTGCGAAGGCAGTCCTCATTGACAAGAAATACGTTGAGGGTGCAAGCACTTAATCAAGCGAAGGGAATACAGATGCAGCCGCCTCGCCGAGTGGAACAGCCGCCCGCACATCCTTATGATTTTCAGGCAAGTTTAGGGGTTCAAAGTCATTTTGTCCGGAATAATCCTTCGGGACAAATTCACTCTCCCCGTGCTCAGGTGTCTCCTGGTCCACATAGCGAATCTCCTCTGATTGCGGCATCTCCATCTCCTCATCCTCGACCTCGCTACGTGTAAATAGGTTGCGCGGCACAAAGCGGTAGAGAAGCTTCGAGAATGACATGATACGGTGATTCCTCTCTAAAAGCAGCGCCGCAATCAGCATAAACGCAGCAACAGCCACGAGCGGACCGTAATAAACAGAATACATTAATATTGCTAATAAAATAAAGCGCACAACTGTATTATCAAGCGCAATAAAGGATTCGTGGGGCACAAATGGAATTGCCATAAATGCGAAAAATAGGACAGTTAGGAGTATGAAAGTATCCTGTCTCATCTGCTGTTAGGTGTGGTGATATATGGGCTGCGGCCAGGCCCGCGACTGCGCTGCTGCGCACCCCTAAAAGTTGATTTCAGATGCCGGCTTGTTTAGAGAGCATCACCAGAAATGCAAGCCGCTGCAGCAGCCTCAGCCTCTGCGGCAACCGCAGACCGCGTCCTAACTGTCCGAGGATATGCAATTAAGAAGGCCGCCCTAACTGCCGCACAAGAGGAGCGCCTCAAAACTGAACTGTTTGTGAGTCCTAAACTACCGGAACGCTTCGCGAAAGCGGTCAAGCCGCTGCCAATCTTCATGGAATCTGCGACACGCTACTATGTTCCCCGCGCCTGGGGAGAATCCGCATTCGGCCCCGCACAGGTCAATCTTCTACCGGAAGGGCTTCCACTGCCACCCGCTGTGCGATTCAAGGGAACCCCGCACGACTATCAGGCGGAAATCCTCGACAAATTCGAAGCGGCTGGTCATAATGGCCTCCTTTGCGTCCCTTGCGGCAAGGGCAAGACATTCATGGCACTTGCCGCGGCTGTGCGAGCCGGTCGACGCTTCATGGTCATCGTGGACAAGGAGTTCTTCCTCAATCAATGGAAGGGGGAGATGGAGGCATTCGTCGAGGGTCTGCGGGTGGGTATTTTGCAGGGCAAGAAGGCGGAGGTGAACGCAGACAAGTATGACTGCCTAATTTGCATGTTGCAAACACTAGCCCTTCATGAGTATCCAGAGGGGTTCTTTAAGGAGTATGGCCTGGCAATTTTCGATGAATGCCATAAGCTTGGCGCCCCACATTTTAGTAAAGCGTTACAAAAAGTGCAGCCGCGGTTCCTCCTCGGGCTCTCAGCGACACCAGTTAGGGATGATGGGATGACCTTTGTGTTCGAATCTTATTTGGGGAAGCCGTTCCATTGGGACAAGGTGCGCGAGGCGGACCCGACCGTCATTGTGCGCGGTGTTCATTTCGGCGCGGAGGGAGCCGACGCGGCAGCGCCGACATTCGCCGAGTTCCGCGACGTCCCCACCAATTGGCGCGGGGAGCCGATTCTTGCCCGCCTCTTGACGAAAGTGGTTGAATATGCTCCGCGCACCCAGAAAATCCTGGGCATCTTGCGAGAAATGTGTGCGGAGCCGCTGCGGAAGATTCTGGTATTGAGCGAGCGCAAGGTGCTACTTGAGACGCTCGAGCTACTTCTGGGCGCCTTGCCGCGCCCGCCGACAGTTGGTTACTATGTTGGTGGGATGAAACAGGCGGACCTTGATGAGACTGCCGCGAACTGCCAAGTGGTCCTGGCGACATACGCAATGGCAAATGAGGGGCTCAATATCAAGACCCTAAATGCAATTATCTTGGCATCGCCGCGCAAAAAGGTGGAGCAGAGCACAGGGCGTATTCTACGTATGCGGCCCGAAGAGCGAAGTATTGCGCCTTTAATTGTCGATATTATTGACCCCCATGATACATATAAGAGACAGTGGAAGGTTCGATTGAGTTATTATAAAAAGTGCGGGTATGACATTCAGGAAGAAGGTCGACCTGCACGTGGTGTTAAGGCGGAGCCGAAGGCGGTCAATAAGGAGGGGTGTATGTTTGTTGGGATGGGATTAGAGGATGATGGCGAGGCCGAGGAGGAGGAAGAGCTTGTTGAAGAAGAGGAGGAGGAGGGTGAGGAGGATGTCTAATTGCGAGAAGCCTTGCGACTCTTACGGGATGCCTTGCGACTCTTGCGGGATGCCTTACGTTTTTGCTTGCGGCTCTTTGAGCGGCGGCGACGGCCGCCTTGCACTGGTCCATTTGGTGGAGGTGGTCCATTTGGTGGAGGTGGTCTATTTGCTGCACCAAACTCACCAGGAGGAACATATCCAAGCATAGGACCTTGCATTTGTTCTGCAGCAACTTGGCCTGCTTGTGGCATTGGCTCATTTTCCTTCTGGTCTGCATTAGCAGCTGCCTGGTCTTCATTTGCACCTGCATTCGCAGCTGCCTGGCCTGCTGCATTTGCACCTGCATTGGCGCCTGCAGCGACTGCTTGACCTGCAGGCAGCATTTCTACATCTTCTTCTTCTACAGGCTCACCATTCACACCGCCATACATGCGCTTACGCCGTCCACCACCTGTCACTTTGCAGGCAGGTGTCTCCATGCGCCCTCCAATTGGCATCTGGAGTTGCACATTTGCACCCACAGAATCGAGCCACTTGCTGGGGGTATTCGTGTAACCTGCGGTCTGCTCCTGCAGAAAGGGTGCAGGAGCGAGCTGGGCACCACCACCTGCCTGGCGCGCAGGCATAGTGGACTGTGTGGGGGACACATATGCACCTGCTCCGCGCTCACACTGGAGTGGTCCAGCAGTTGCAAGCATGCCGCCACGAGGACCCAGCGCCTCGAACTCACCTCCAGAAAAAACAGCCTCGTAGCGACCACCGCGCTGCTTGCGACCACCGCTCTGCTTGCGACCGCGTGTCTTGCGCTGCCGGCGGCGGCGACCACCTCCACTCAGGCCAGGCAGTCCCTTCGCCAGTCCATTTGTTACATCGGTAGATAGCTGACCGGGGCGGCTCAGGGCACCGCAGGACCCATAGGGCTCAATAACAGCGCTCCCGCGAGTCAACATTTCCGCTCCCAGGCGGAAGCCATTGCCCAAATTTCCTCCATACATTACATTACTGCCACGCCGATTACGGGCGCAGGAGGAACCACCATGTCTACGCTTGCGAGTTGCCATTATTCTACTCTAACTGAGATTTTCCGCATATAAAGCCCTGCCCGGGACTACTAAGCAGCCCCAGAGTCATATGCATGACACCGAATGTTCCATATGTCTAAATGACATTGCCGCAACAGAATTATCAAAATCCCCTTGTGGCCATGTTTTTCATTTTAGTTGTATTCAGCGCTGGACTGGCCACGGCAGCCAAACATGCCCTAATTGCCGCTCCCTCACACCGCATTTAGGGCGTCTCCACTTATTTACTCTACTTGCAATTGGTTTGTTGCCGCCGCCGCAGCACCAGCCTCAAAGAATGCCGACGCGCTTGTCAGCGGACTTCCCACAGGTAGTGACCGAATAATTTCATACTTCTTGAAATCGGAATGCCACGCAACTTCCACAGGGAATCCTTCAGGAGTCGCCGCAAATTTGTGACGCAGTTCCTGGCTCTGCGCCAACCGTGTTACACATGCGCGACCAATTGGCACACCATCGGCTGCCTCCAGGATGTAGGAATCGGGCAAGGGGGTCGTTTTATCAGGGCGCGCAAATGCATAACGGGCAGTTAGGAGTTGTGTGGTCTTCTTCAGCGCATGCTTCTCGACCGTCGGGGGCAGCTTGATATGCGCCTGCGCTTCTGCCTGCCGTGCCTGGGCACCTGCGGACAGCCCCACGTGAGCGCCAGGGACGACATAATAGATGCGTTTGCGACTTGCGGCCTCTGGCTGGAAGTCCCAAATGGTCCCTGGCTCCGCGACAGCACTCCATTTCTGCAGCGACATCGGCTCCACAAGTGCGAGGTCGAAGCCGAGGAAGAGCTGCTGGGCCGTGAACTGCTGGAAACTATCCATTAATTGCCGCCAACGACTCGAATAGGGCTGCGCCATCAGGCTGCGACCACCGCGCACCCAAATATCTTCCAAAATGAGACGGCGCTCGCCGCGCAACAGTGTTGCAACAAACGCGGCGTAACCTTCCCGCAAGTAGCCAAACGGAATCTGGAATTGCAGTGCACTCGGCTCGTCGCGGTCCATATCCCAGTAAATGGCAGGTTGTCCCGCTGCGCCCAGAATTAGGAGACCAGGGCGCTCACGGCCTTCGCGCTTCCATGCATAGAGCGTCTCTGTGCGAAAAATATGGCCGTCCTTCGCCTCATTGAAACGGTGGCTAATACGCCATTCAGTCCCAAGTAGTCCCTCAACGTCCCGCGCAACAGCCTCTCTTACCTGGGGTAGGACAGGGCGTAGCGATAGAGGACCTTGCTCTCCATGCGTAGATGAATTGATACAACGAGTTTGACGGGGCTGTGCTGTAGCGGCGACTGCCATCTTTCTAACTGTTAGTTTGCGGCCAGCATTTAGGCTCGGGTGTTCAATACTCTGAATAATTGCTCGGCACATCGAGGTCATTTGCAGCAACACCGCTCATAAAGAAGCCGCCGTTCTGTGCCATTTCTGGGGCAAATGATCCAACATGTTGGGGGGTCGCATTTAGGGATGATGCGATGCCGCCCATGGCAGCAATGCTCGTGTTGTCATTCTCAGGCGCCGGTCGGAACATCCGCTCAGGATTACGCAGGCGCTCTGGAGCATAGGCATCCTCCTGCATTTCTGCATAAGGGTCCATAGGTTGCTCAGGGGCCATGATATGGCGCTCTCCGCGCGGCCCCTCTTGTGCAGGTGCATTGGGTCCAGCCGGCGTAATTACACGCTCCTTGGGGAGTGGCTTGGGGCTCGGCACAGGCTCCGGGGTGAACCTCTCTTCAATTGCGGGGGTAGCCTCTGGCATAGGCATCGGCACAGGAGGCGGTGCATATGTTCCCTCCGCTTTCTCCTCTAATAGCCCTGTATGCTTGAGGACAAGCTGGTAGCCAAAATATAGGAGTATAATTACAAATATTGCTTTTAGGAGGTCCAGCATGTCGAGTCTTTGATCTGAAACACACATGGAAAAATGAATCATATAAAAAGTTACATTGACTAACAATTAGAGGTAGTATGGCAAGTGGTGAGGAAATGTCGATATGCCGGGTCTGTTGCGCAGCCCACAAAATTACAGAGAAACATGATGCCGGGGCTTTGCTCGCGGTCCTGAAGGAGGTTGAGGTCGAACTTTTAGGGAAGGTTCCAGAGGAATTGCATGGGACGCTGCGTTCAGTGCTAGAGGACGCGCTGAAGAGGTATATGGCCGCTGCTGCGGCTGCGGCTG
>JACCDO010473876.1_pt1 | contig 13493 bp, 12 predicted proteins | sample 7446101 | NCBI WGS metagenome assembly JACCDO01 (sample SAMN15323440, study PRJNA562643) | freshwater metagenome | isolation source: river surface water | place: USA:Blue River Watershed | collected 2017-08-16
AATTGTTGCTGTGCCAGCAGTTAAGGAACTCACCGTAAGGGAACTTACGCTTTCCTGCTGTGCTTGTAAGGTACTGAAGATACCTACATTTCCAAAGATGGAACTTACAGTTTCAGTTGCAATTGTTGCTGTGCCAGCAGTTAAGGAACTCACCGTAAGGGAACTTACGCTTTCCTGCTGTGCTTGTAAGGTACTGAAGATACCTACATTTCCAAAGATGGAACTTAAAGTTTCAGTAGAAATTGTAGCAGAACCAGCAGTTAAGGAACTTACTGCAAGAGAACTTACGCTTTCCTGCTGTGCTTGTAGGGTACTGAAAACACCTACGTTGCCGTAAATAGAACTTACAGTTTCAGTAGAGATTGTGGCAGAACCGGCAGTTAAGGAACTTACTATTTGAGTACTTGCATTAATTGAACTTACATATAAATGGTTGAATGCTCCAAAATTACCATATAATGTGCTAACAATCATTACCTCATTTTCAACTATTAAGTTATGTACTATTTCATTGTACACAATAGAATTATTCGCTACAATTGAACTAACACGTAGTGAACTTATAGAACTGTCTTGAATATTAAATGTACTAAATGTACCACTATTACCATAAATTGTTCCAACAGTTTCAGTTGAGATTGTGGCAGAACCAGCAGTTAAGGAACTTACTGTAAGAGAACTTACGCTTTCCTGTTGTGCTTGTAAAGTACTAAAAACACCAACGTTACCGAAGATTGAACTTACAATTTCAGTTGAGATTGTGGCAGAACCAGCAGTTAAAGAACTTATACTACCTTGTTGTGTTTGAAATGTACTTGTAATAATTGAACTTGCTAAAATAATTTGAGATGTAAAAGAACTTGTTCTAATTGAACTTGCAAGGAGAGAACTGGTTTCAATAAAATCAATTAATACTGTACTAAAATATATAGAATCAACAGATAATGTACTAAATTGGCCATAATTTCCAAAAATAGAACTTGTAGTCAATGTACTAAAGGTTGATGTTTGGGATGTAAAACCCACTAATGTGCTTACAAATAAAGTACTAATTGAACCAATTCCAGCATTTATTGTACTTGTTTTAATAAAATTGCCAAGTATAGAACTTATGCTTCCTTGTTGAGCTTGTAAGGTACTGAAGACACCTACATTACCGAAAATGGAGCTTACAGTTTCAGTAGTAATTGTGGCAGAACCAGCAGTCAAGGAACTTACCGTAAGAGAACTTACACTTCCTTGTTGAGCTTGTAAGGTACTGAAGACACCTACATTACCGAAAATGGAGCTTACAGTTTCAGTAGAAATTGTGGCTGAACCAGCAGTTAAGGAACTTATTATTTGAGTACTTGCAGAAATAGAACTAGCATATAAGTTATTAAAAGCACCAAAATCACCATAAAGTGTACTAACAATCATTATTTCATTTTCAACAATTAGATTATGTACTATTTCATTATATACAATTGAATTATTAGCAATAATTGAACTAACTTGTAATGAACTGATTGAACCTTCTTGAATTGCAAATGTACTAAACATACCATTATTACCATAAATTGTTCCAACCGTTTCAGTAGAGATTGTGGCTGAACCAGCAGTTAAGGAACTTACTGTAAGGGAACTTACGCTTTCCTGTTGTACCTGTAAGGTACTGAAAACACCTACGTTGCCGAAGATGGAACTTACAGTTTCAGCAGAGATTGTGGCTGAACCAGCAATTAAGGAACTCACCGTTAAGGAACTTACGCTTTCCTGTTGTACCTGTAAGGTACTGAAAACACCTACGTTGCCGAAGATGGAACTTACAGTTTCAGTAGAGATTGTTGCAGAATCAGCAGTTAAGGAACTTACTGTAAGGGAACTTACACTTTCTTGCTGTACCTGTAAAGTACTAAAAACACCTACGTTACCAGAGATGGAACTTACAGTTTCAGTAGAAATTGTGGCAGAACCAGCAGTTAAGGAACTCACCGTTAAGGAACTTACGCTTCCTTGTTGGGCTTGGAAGGTACTGAAAACACCTACATTGCCGAAGATGGAACTTATAGTTTCCGTAGAGATTGTGGCAGAACCAGTAGTTAAGGAACTTACCGTTAAGGAACTTACGCTTTCTTGCTGTACCTGTAAAGTACTAAAAATACCTACGTTACCAAAGATGGAACTTACAGTTTCCGTAGAGATTGTGGCAGAACCAGCAGTTAAGGAACTCACCGTTAAGGAACTTACGCTTTTTTGTTGTACCTGTAAGGTACTAAAAATACCTACGTTGCCGAAGATGGAACTTACAGTTTCAGTAGAAATTGTGGCAGAACCAGCAGTTAAGGAACTTACCGTTAAGGAACTTACGCTTCCTTGTTGGGCTTGGAAGGTGCTAGCAATAATTGCTCTTGCTGTAAAAGAACTTGTCTGAATTGAACTTGCAAGTAAAGAACTGGTTTCAATATAGTCTATGAAAATAGAACTAAAAAATATTGAATCAACTGATAGTGTACTAAATTGTCCATAATTTCCAAAAATAGAACTTGTTGTTATTGTACTAAATGTTGATGTTTGTGAAGTGAATCCAACTAGTGTACTAACAAATAAAGTACTAATTGAGCCAATTCCTGCATTAATTGTACTTGTTTTAATAAAATTGCCAAGTATAGAGCTTATACTTCCTTGTTGTGCTTGTAAAGTACTAAAAACACCAACGTTGCCGAATATGGAACTTACAGTTTCCGTAGAAATTGTAGCAGAACCAGCAGTTAAGGAACTCACTGTAAGAGAACTTATGCTTCCCTGCTGAGCCTGTAAAGTACTGAAGACACCTACGTTGCCAAAGATGGAACTTATAGTTTCCGTAGAAATTGTAGCAGAACCAGCAGTTAAGGAACTTATTTCTGAGTAATTTACTATCTGATTATTAATATTTACAGAACTTAATATTGTTGTACTTGCAGTCAATGAACTTGCAAATAGATTATTAAATACACCCGTATTACCATATAATGTACTAACAATCATTATTTCATTTTCAACAATTATATTATGTACAATTTCATTATATACAATTGAATTATTTGCAACAATAGAACTTACTCTTAATGAACTAATTGATGCATCATTTATAATTGAAGTACTAAAATACGAATTATTGCCATATAGTGTATTGACTACTTCCGAAAATACTGAAAGTGAACTTATACTTCCTTGGTTTGTATGTAGTGTACTAATCTGTCCAAAATTAGCAGATATTGAACTTGTCGTTAAAGTACTGAATGTTGATGTTTGGGACGTAAATCCTATTAATGAACTTACATATAATGTACTTATTGAACCAATTTCTGTAGTAATTGTACTTACTTTAATAAAATTGCCAAGTATAGAACTTATATTTCCTTGTTGAGCTTGTAAAGTACTGAAGATACCCACATCACCAAAAATAGAACTTACAGTTTCAGTAGAAATTGTAGCAGAACCGGCAGTTAATGAACTTACTGTAAGGGAACTTATGATTCCCTGTTGTGCAAAAAGAGTACTAAATGTGGAACGTCCAAGACTTGTGAAATCAATACCAACTATAGAACTCACTGTGAGGGAACTTATGCTTCCTTGTTGAGCATGTAAAGTACTAAAGACACCAGCATTTCCGAAAATGGAACTTACGGTTTCTGTAGAAATTATTGCAGAACCAGCAGTTAAGGAACTCACCGTAAGAGAACTTATGCTTCCTTGCTGAGCCAGTAAGGTACTGAAGACACCCAGATTACCATAAATTGTGCTTCCAATAATATTATCTATTATTGCATTTTCTGCTACAATATTGTCAATTACAATTGTACTTAAAATGCCTACATTACCATAAATTAATGAACTTACTACAAGGGAACTAACACTTCCAAATTGTGCCGTCATACTACTAAATATTGCCTCATTACCTCGTATTGAACTTACAATTTCTTTTGTAATTATAGCATTATCTGCAAATAATGAACTAACAGTTATAGAACTTAAATTCAATTCATCAGTTAGAATAGTATTAAAAATACCTACATTGCCATATATTGAACTTACAACTTGTTCAGAAATATTTGCAGTGTTAACGTTTAATGAACTTACTGTAAGTGAACTTATGATTCCTTGTTCAGCATAAATAGTACTAAAAGTTCCATAATTGCCATATATGGAACTTACTATTTCTTTTTCAATCACTGCATTTTCCACAACTAGAGAACTTATCAACGAACTGTTTACAAATTCAGTATTCGCATAAAGGGAACTTACATGTAATATATCGAAATATCCTGTCTGCGAAGAGAATGAGGAAACAAATGCAGTATTTGCGGTAATTGAACTTGTTTGAATTGAACTAACAATAATTCCATTAATAAATGCATTATCAACTTGTAATGAACTTACTACTAGAGTACTTACACTTGCGAGTAGTGCTGAAACATCTGCTATATTAATGGTACTTACATACAAGTTATCTACACTTCCAAAATTTGCAACAAAACTACTTACATCTAATGAACTTATACTTACACGATTTGCATCAATGTATAAATCATTAGGTGCACATATACGGTCAAAACGACCCACATTTCTCAAAAGGTAATTTGTTATAGTTGATTGAGATTGTGTACTCATAATTTCAATTATTTGAGTTTGTTGGAGAATTGGATAGAATTGATTTTTTATGGATAGATTATATGGATCACCAAGTGTAGATATTTGAGGAACCCACCCTGTTGTTACATTAGCACCATAGGTAATAATTGTACTATTATTAAAAGTGGAGTATGCTTCCATAAATTCTTTTTCAAATCCATGTATTTGACCACTGTAGGAATCCTGATCAAACAGATAATTAGTATAGGTACTTACAACTCCATTTGCAACCAGAACATCATTATCCACAATTACATCATTGGAACGTACTAGTGACTGGTCGTATAGTAGATTAGAACCAACTTGTACAGTTTCAGCTGCAAAGAAAGGTGTTTCAATTGAACCTGTTACAATTGAACTTATTTGAAAAATATACTCATTATTGGCATCAAGTGTAAAAAAAGAATTAAATGTTGAATTAAACTGTTGAAATGTACTTTGATTTTGCTGAATTGCACTGTAAATAGTACTATAACCAGTAGATACAAGAAATACGTCAACTGTGGAAATTGTACTCATTAATTGTGAGTTTAGCGTTGAATATGCATTTGCTAGGTCAATCTGTTCAGCCTGAATTCCTTCAACAGTACTAACTGTGGAAGCAAGTTCAGAAAAGCTACTATTGAATTGTGTTTGAAAAAATACAGTATCGGATGATATTGAGATTGAGATATCGCCGATAGGTGCAAATTTCAGAGTACGTCCTTCATCTGAATCAGGAAGATTGGCAAAATCCATTGTATCCCCGCCAACGACATTTAGCAGTTGAGGAGCTAAGGCATAGATATAAATCTTATCCTGACCAGCTTCAGTTTGTTTATAGAAGTCAATTCCAGAACCGGGTTCAAACCATAAGCGATTATAGGAATTTGATGATTGCAATGTAATATTTGAACCCGCACGAACTTCGTTAAATGCTCTTAAAATTGAAGATAAACAGGGAAAAGGTAAATCTGAAAAAAAGGTTCCTCCATCACCCCGTGAAAAAAGAATCTTATTGGGAGCAATTGGATATCCACCTTCATCCTTGAAGTGGATATTCCGGACGAACAAATCGTCCAATTCAAGCGTTCTTTTTCCACTCATGTTCTATTTATAGGTTTATGTTTTTGAAATGCATTTGCCGTGGTTACTACTCGTCCACATCCTCTTGGTTTGCATAAGTGTTAATCATGCCATCCTGAAACACTCCAACAAATTCATCATGCATAACCATTTCTTTGCATGTGGATTTGGTCATATCCGCCTTGAATACCTTATTGTTGTTGGTATTAATAACATAGGAAATTCCATTCTGGATATAGAGCTTCCACTGTTCAGTTTGGGTAGGTACTGATTCCTCGGCAACAGACTCCTCCTTTGGTTCCTCAATTGTCTCCTCCTCTTTCTGACTCTCAAATTGAGTGTTAGTTGAGACTGGTTGAGATGAGGATGTGCTTACATGGGATGAGATGCCATTAGGAAATTTCTTCTCAAACCAGCTTCCACCCACAAAAGGTGCATGATCTGGAATCTCGCCATCTACGGCGCCTAGCCATTCCCTGCGCTTCTTGGAACGTACTGCGGTGTCTGTAAACTGTTCAGGATTCGTGTACCAGCTCATGTATTCAGTACACTTCTTACAAAGTCTACCATTTCCATCGGGCTTATTCTTGCACTGATCCTCGTAGAACACAATCGGTGACGTGTTTGGAATTTTTGCACCCTTCTTCCTGCCCCGGCACTTTGTCTCATTAATTGATACGCATCGGAATGATTGGTTCGTCGCAGGTGCAGGCACAGGTGCTGGTGCAGGTGCTGGTGCTGGTGTAGCTACTGGTGCAGGTGCTGGTACAGGTACTGGTGCTGTTACCGGTGCTGATATAGGTGCAGATGCTGTTACCGGTGCAGGTGCTGATACAGGTGCAGAAACAGGTACAGGTGTTTCTGATTCTGTAGACAGTTCTGAGCGAATTGTCTTCAACTTCTCAATGTCATCAGAACTAAGGTCATATTCTGATGACTGAATTTTCAGAAAACAGGAAGAAAGGAAAAGAACAGTATTTAGGGAATCCTTCTCCTCCTTGGAAAAGGAGGCGCTACGATTCATTGCCAGAAGGCAAGAAGCGGAAAGAGCAAAAGACATTTTTAAAATGAAAATGCAAAATTGCGGAAAATATAGGAAAATAACCCCACAATTCTTACAATTCAGTTCAGAATGCCTCAATTTTTTCCCTCTGAAAAGTAAATGAAACTAGAAGAACTAATTGATAAAATATTCCTTATTTTACCTTTTTTGTTTATTGGATTTATTGTATTTTATGTATTTTATGCTGAATTTACTTGCTCAAACTTCTCAATTGGTTCTGTTTTGCAGCAGGAAATGCGTAAGAATCCACCCCTTCTTGGGTAAAAGTTGAATGAATCCTTCTTATTGAACTGCACTATACTTATCCCAAACATGTCAGAAACTAGAACTCTTATTCGTGCATCTGTTCAAGGAATTGTATATTTTGTGGAATCATCATCCGGTAAAGTGTATACATACAATGAAAAAAATCCAACCTATGTGGGACAATTGGAGAAAATTCCAGAAGAAGATAAAAACATGATTTCTAAGACAAATGGCTGTTTGGCTGCTGCTCGTGTAAAATTCCGTCCAGACATTCGTGAAGTTATGGTTGCATTACGAAAAAAATGAATTGAGTAAATCTTAGTATTTGCTCTGTTTGGAATTTCAGTATGGATGCTCTTTTGAATCATCGCCAATTAAAACTATGGGAAGCTGTATGTAAGCAGTATAAAGTAAAACCTACAACAGTTGAAGAAGTTAAACGTAAAATTTTAGAGGGAAAATTTTACGAATATATTGATGAGAAAAAATCAAAGTAATTAGGGATTTACCGTACGTACTCGTTTTTCTGCACGATAATATGCCATTTTTTCCTCGTCGCTTACAAATGCATATTTGTAAACGTGAGCATCATTAAATGTACTAACATATGTATATATTTCTAAATCTGCACGTTGTTGTGTTAATTCTTCGGAAGAAATTGCAGGAGCAGGAATAATATATTTGTCTGTCTGGTGATAATAGGGCAATGCGGTCTTTATGGGTACATTAGGAAATGGTCGTTCACTAATAGGTGCAAATGTGGACGGAGGAAGTGTGGGAAATGCAAGAACATGTAATTCTTGTCCTGCCTTGTAATCTTTATATTCCTGATTACTCAAAAACTGGTAAAAGGGTTGGTCTCTTAACCCCTCTGAAATTCGCTGGAAAATAATATCATTATAATTTTCTACACGTTCAAATGTCTCCCATTGATTTTCCAACAAAAGAATTTCTGATTTTGACTTGTATCTGACATTTGCACTAAACGGATATTGAGTTCGTTTTGGTGTATATGTACTCATTCTATCTAGACACGCATGGAATTATTTAGACCAGCCATCGTTTTCGTTTTCATCCTCGTTATAATACTCACAATCCTTATCGTGTAGGGGAAACTGGGGCGTCCTAGGACGGTATCCATATCCGTCTTCTTCCAAATCATATCCATATCCGTCATCGTCTTCATATCTATTTTCATAAGTGCTTTCGTATTCTTTCTCAAATCGTTTCAAGATTTGGGTATTAGAAATAAATACACCTGGAATAGAGGAAGAATACATATCATTCTTTTTTCTCTCTTCCTCTTCTGCTTTTTCCAACTCTTTGCGATTTTTCTCCTCCTCCTCTTCCTTCAGTTTCTTCTTCATCCGTTCAGCCATGGATTCAGTAGAAGCTGATTTAGATACTGAAAGTTTTGTGCTACTACCTCCAAGTGCAGGAAATTCATCTGCTGTAAAGGTTTTTTCAGTCTCTTTTGCTTTTTCAGTAGGAGTTACTCTCTTACCAGGCCCATGAACAGCGGGTTCCAGAAAAGGAGCCGGTTGTTTTTTGGGAGCAATGGTCTTCCATCCATCCTCCTCTTTTTTGGAACTTTCGGAAAAGGATGGTGCATAACGCACAGGAACAGGAGGAGGTGCAGAAGTAAATGCTGCAAAACGGGAGGTTGTTGGGGGTCTGTAGGCCATTTCTGAAGAAAAGAAAATAAACTCTGAAAAGAGATAAAATATCAACACCCTTTTTATCTTGACGGTAACTTTGTTCAATTTTTAGGTATTATTGTATTATTCATCTACTAAACTCATTCCTTTACCATTCTGAATTTCCCACACTTTCCAGGATTCTGCATACACTGTTAGATATGCACGTCGTGTCAGAGTTCTGGGATCAATGGGAATCGCAGCCAAAGTACCCCAAAGTTCGGGCTGCGTACTTCTAGTAAAATTCAGAGTTCCTGCAGGATGAGGATTTTCTCTACCACCCATTGTCAGAGTATACACATTCTGAAATTGTGTAGGATCCCCTAAATCCTGTGCTGACCGAGTATTTTTCCAATAAGCAGTTACTTCACGAAATACGGTGGAGGGAAATGGCTGAATTCGATCAATGTTTGCAATATTCAGACGCAGAGATAGAAACGGATCCTGAATAAGAGCAGTTCTTTGGCCTGCTTTTCGGGCACCTTGACTCTGAACGGCCAACAAAAGACGGCTCACAGGTCCAACAAAATCCAGACGAAAAGGTAATGAAAAGGTGGTAACGGATGCGGTAGCCGCTGCATTCCACTGATTGTCTTCAACGGTGAACTCCTGAACTTGGGCGTTTCTGTAGGGAATCCGCCATTTCTGAATTTTCAGCCATTCCTGAACATCTCGTGGCACATACGCTTGTGTTGTTTCAAGTGCAATTCCTATTCCTTTTGCCATAAGAGCCGAGGGAAGAGTCGTGTAGGACATATCAATTGGCCCTCCTGCAGTTTTTTGCACTTTTAGAGGCAGGTTCCAAGGTCGTGGGTTACTTCGTCCATCGGAAGCGACTACTACATCTTCCAACTTTCGCAGAAGAATACGAATCCGAAATCGCTGTTGTCGCATGGCGATTGTAGGAAATCCAGGTTCTCCCACAGCCTCCCAGCCTAAAAATGGCACAGGGATTCGGAGGAGTCCAGGTGTTGCGGAATGTTGGATAGCTAACGCGGATTCACCCCGTGTACCAACTGTTTCAGCAAAGACAAGAGTTGTTGCTAAATTATTACACTGGCGTAGACGCCAATCTAAGTATTCTCCATACAATTCCTGAACTAGGACTTGATCCTGAAATACTTGTATTTTTTCCAACATCTGATATCCGATATTATTGCAGTATCCATAAGATATACCTGACAAATCAGTAATTATTGCGGTTTTATTGAAAGGGACAAGAGAATCTGGTAACCATGTAGGGAGTGTTAGGCGAATATAAGTTTTTCTGACAAGGTCTCCACGGTGTTCATAGTCAAATTCTACCCAATGTCCCCATTCCGCATTGTTTCGGGGTTGCATGGTATACACTTCCTCAGTAAAGGGTGCAAATCGGCGATATACACTCTGAAAAAAACTGACTGAAGGGTTCGAGGTAAAAAAGGCATCTTTTTTCCCTCGAGCCACTAATTCTAACAAACCGGCTCTTTGATTGGACATTCCTATTCATCACTCGGTTTCAATTCTTTACATCCTTCGTTTATTTTTACGCATAGATCGTCTAGTCTTATGTTTACCTCCCCTTGAGATATTGTATCCAAGTTCTTGAATTAATTCATTTACAAAATTTCTATCTTGTGTTTCATATACTGACTCTTTATAACTTTTATCAAATAATTCGTATATTTCTTCATATATTAAATTATATGCTTGAGCTATATGAGTAATCCTATTAATATAATGTGTTCGTAAGTCAAGTTGATTAGAAGGAATAGGTACATTTGCTTGAGCTTCAAGATGTTGCAGGACTTCAATGCATCTATCAGAAAGTCCAGGACGTAGCTGTAATTCAGAATCAAAAATCTCACTATGAGTAATTTGTGTTAGCATTTCTACATAATAATAATATTATTTTATTTTTGTGTAAGTAGCACGATATTGGCTAATGCAATAAGACCAGCACCTAGACCCTGTATAATTGTTGGAACTTCCCCTACAAATAGCCACCCAAGTAAATAGGATGCAATTACCCCCACAAAACTCAGAGAACTAAATGCAACAGTACTTATGTTTGGAATTGTAAAAAAACGCAGGGCATATCCCAAAAATCCCACAAAAATATTAAAGAGTACCATTATGGAAACGTCGGAAGCGGATGCACCAAACGAAGTGCCGAGCAGTAGAAATAGAGGAACAAGGAGTAACCAGAGGATAGCACTGCCTCCATATATGGTTGTTATGTCAGTCCAAGGTTGTTTGGATTCAGGATGGCGTTTGAACCATAGGTAGATTCCAGTTTCTGTAAGCGCAGCAACAATAGCCATTGCTATGCCGAAAAAATTCCAGGCTGTTTTTCCGGGCTGTGCAACTAGGATTGCACCCAGAAGAGCTACACCCATCCATAGATACGACCTTATTTCAATTTTTTCTTTGTAAACAAAGGTGGATGCTAGTAAATTCCAGAGTGGATACGTATAAAATAACGCCATCGCATTTCCTGCAGGAAGTGCGGCAAAAGCAGAGTAACTGGAACCAACATGTGCCAAATTCAGCGCCCCTGTTGCGAGAATATCCTTTGTATTTCCGATTACTGGATTACCGGTTGTTAATGCGATTACTGCAGCAAGCACAGCAAATACAAACATACGAAATCCTGTTTGGACGAATAGGGATGTTTGGACTTTCTTAACTAAGATGGGATACGCTGATAAAATTACTTCTGAAAATAAGACGAGTGACTCGTACATTCTCCTTAGACTTAAGGATTTGTAAATTACAAATAACAAATCCATGCCAACTCCATTCCCTATTTTACGAGACCTAAGTGGAAGTGCTGTGTTTCAGCCCATTCCAAAATCAGAACCAGCTGCACTTTCAAATGGAAAAGACAGACCTCGTGTTTTTCTTACCACAGTGAAAATTCCTGATGAGCAAATCTGGGCAAATGGTCTTTTTCAGAATATTTATATTCTGTATAAACTGATGGAAGTTCTTGGATATGAACCGTATTTGCTAGTGGATAGTTTGGATAATAATAAAGATGCAACGGTTAATAAACGTTTCAGAATGTTAGATTTTAAGACGTATATTCAGGCACCTTTTCCTGTAGCGGCCTATCTGGAATTTGGAATGTCCTGTGACCCCATGATTCGTAAATTTTTCAGAAATACTGGCGCAAAGGTTGCTAAAACGTACCTGGGAAATATTCTGAATATTGACATTGAAACAATGACGTTTTATCCTTCCACGAATTTCTCACATCATGTTGCTGGTGAGATTGATGAGATTTGGGTATCCCCGCATTATGATTTTCATGCAGATTATGCGGGGTCAATTAATGGCCTTTGTGGGAAAACACGAATTGCACCCTATGTTTGGGAACCATACTTTATTTCTGATTTGAAGGAGCAGTACAAAGAACCTGTACCTGGAACTCCACGCAAGTTTGTGATTATGGAGCCAAATATCAGTTTTCAGAAAAATTCTCTGGTTTCCATTTTGGCTCTGGAGGCATTTTATCGGAAACATCCTGAAAAAGTGGATACCTGTATTGTTGTAAATGGGGCAAAAATGCATGATGTTCCGTATTTCAAACAATCAGTTCTTCCCTTTCTAAGGCTGCATAAGGATGGCAAGCTACAACTTATGCCTCGTGCTCATATTGTTAACTTCGTAAAAGTATATCCGGATGTAATTGTACTTCAACACCAGGTAAATAATGAGTATAATTATTCCTTCCTGGAATTCATGGCGATGGGATTTCCGGTTGTGCATAATCATCGACGCTTGAAAGACTTTGGATACTATTATGACCGTAATGACTTTGAGGCTGGTGCAACCCAGATTGAAAAAGTTATAGAATGGCATTCCAAGAATACTGAGCAGTATAGGGCACATGCGGAACAATTGTTTTGGCGATTCTCCATTTATAATCCTGAAAATCTGGAAGCATGGAGAAAACTGATTACTGATAAATAATTTATTCATATTTTTGGATGCGCCTTGAGTAGGTGCATAAAGGCTGGTATATTTACATGCATGTGTTCATTTACCATCTCGGTTTTTATTCTGAAATAGTCCATATCATATGACCAGGCGATGTGTGAATAATGGCGTCTCCCTTCTCCGTTGAACTCAAACACTGTTGTTTCAGGATGTGCAAATAGTAAAAAAGCTAGATTTGCTCCATGAGGCGATATAATTATATCCGAAGAACTGAATAGCTGTATTTGTTCTTTCAGAGAAAGTTGAGACATAATAATAACTCTGAATCCAAGAGGTGTCAATTCCTGAATGAGTTCATTTTCATTCAGAATATGACGAATTTTGGAATCATAATTTCTGGAAATATAGATTCGCTGATGTTTCTGAATTGAGGGGCTAATGTTAGGAGCGTAAAGTTGTTTAATGAATGTGTAATATGGGGGTAGAGACCAGTCTTCATAATGTTTGGGTAAACGTCCTTGGAAAAAAGGATTTGCATGTGAAAATGGTTGATAAGTAATACCTTGTTGTTTTTCAGTATGACGAATAAAGTTGGGTGGTAAAAGTGCAAGAAGTTCTTCGCTCACTTTACAGTTATTTTTGTTTGGATAATGATATATTATTTCTTTATTTACATCCAAAACTATAAAATTAGTTAACATATACATAAAGAAATGATATGCATTACTTTCTCCACCATCAATAAGTTCTACTGCTGGATTTGTCATTATGAATATATTTAATGACCTATCTATATTTAGACCTATTATTAGTATTCTCCCGGAAAATCTATTAAATAAGTA